>ERZ779705.36-NODE-36-length-137857-cov-56.917178_pt1 | contig 137857 bp, 116 predicted proteins | sample MGYA00511385_ERZ779705 | MGnify/ENA primary metagenome ERZ779705 (study PRJEB29588, sample SAMEA2145301) | human gut metagenome | biome: human gut; feature: human-associated habitat; material: faeces | place: Denmark | collected 2008/2010 ... | reverse complement strand
ATTAGGGCTCATTAGGGACTTGCACCCGTTAGCTAATACTCATGCCGAGCATACAAAAAAGAAATCCCTGCCGAATTTTACTTCAGCAGGGATTTCTCTATCAAATAAAAGCTTTACAGCAAGGAATTAATCTTTCAACTTAGCCTTGATAAAGTCACGGTTCAAACGAGCAATATTGCTGATTGAAACGCATTTCGGACACTCAGCTTCACATGCACGTGTATTTGTACAGTTACCAAAACCAAGTTCATCCATCTTAGACAACATGGCTTTTGCACGACGCAAAGCTTCCGGCTTACCCTGAGGCAATAAGTTCAACTGGCTAACCTTAGCTGAAACGAACAACATTGCAGAACCATTCTTACAAGCAGCTACACAAGCACCACAACCGATACAAGAAGCAGCATCCATAGCTTCGTCAGCAACTGGCTTCGGAATCAGAATAGCATTTGCATCTTGAGGAGCTCCTGTACGTACACTGATAAAACCACCAGCCTGCATAATCTTATCGTAAGCTGTACGGTCTACCATCAAATCCTTGATAACCGGGAAACCAGCAGAACGCCAAGGCTCAACAGTGATTACATCGCCATCTTTGAAACGGCGCATGTAAATCTGGCAAGTAGTAGCACCAGTAGCAGGTCCGTGAGGATGTCCGTTGATATACAAAGAACACATACCGCAGATACCTTCACGACAGTCATGATCGAATACAATAGGTTCTTTTCCTTCTTCAATCAACTGTTCGTTCAAAATATCCAGCATTTCCAAGAATGAAGTATCTCCCGGGATATCTTTCATCTGGAATGTATCGAAATGACCTTTTTCTTTAGGTCCGTTCTGACGCCAAACTTTCAGCGTAAATGATATATTTTTATCCATTTTACTTAGATTCTTTAATTGTTTAACTTCACTGATTAGCTCTTATAGTTACGAGTCTGAACTTTAATTGCTTCGTATACCAGCGGTTCTTTATACAATACCGGAGCCTTATCATCGCTACCCTGATATTCCCAGCAAGCTACATAGAAGAAGTTTTCATCATCACGTTTAGCTTCTCCTTCTTCTGTCTGGTATTCTTCACGGAAGTGACCACCACAAGATTCGTTACGGTTCAATGCATCGTAAGCAATCAGTTCACCCATTGTAATAAAGTCATTCAAACGAATAGCCTTATCCAATTCAACGTTCATACCTTCTTTTGAACCTGGGATAAACAATTCTGTTTCGAATTCTTTACGGATTTCTTTCAAACGAGCCAAACCAGTCTTCAAACCTTCTGCAGTACGTCCCATACCAACGTATTCCCACATCACGCGACCCAATTCCTTGTGAATAGAATCTACAGACTTCTTACCCTTGATATTCATCAGGTGATCGATCTTATCCTGAACAGCCTTTTCTGCTTCAGCAAACTCAGGCAGATCAGTAGAGAAGCGAGGAACAGTGATCTGGTCAGCCAGATAGTTCTGGATAGTATAAGGCAATACGAAGTATCCGTCAGCCAATCCCTGCATCAATGCAGAAGCACCCAGACGGTTAGCTCCGTGGTCAGAGAAGTTACATTCACCGATAGCGAACAGACCCTTGATAGAAGTCTGAAGTTCATAGTCAACCCAGATACCACCCATTGTATAGTGGATAGCCGGATAGATCATCATCGGATTATAATATTTTACGCCATTGATTTCTTTAGCCAATTCACCCGGATTTACGTCGGTGATTTCTTCGTACATATCGAACAAGTTACCATAGCGCTGACGAACAACGTCAATACCCAAACGTTCAATACTTTCAGAGAAATCAAGGAATACAGCCAAACCTGTATTATTTACACCGAAGCCATGGTCGCAACGTTCTTTTGCAGCACGTGAAGCCACGTCACGCGGAACCAGGTTACCGAATGCCGGATAACGACGTTCCAGATAGTAGTCACGATCTTCTTCAGGGATATCACTACCCTTCTTAGTTCCAGCCTGCAAAGCTTTTGCATCTTCCAGTTTCTTTGGAACCCAAATACGACCATCGTTACGCAAAGACTCAGACATCAAAGTCAGCTTAGACTGCTTGTCGCCGTGTACCGGAATACAAGTCGGGTGAATCTGAACGTATGCAGGGTTAGCAAACCAAGCACCTTTACGGTAGCAAGCCATTGCAGCAGTACAGTTACAAGCCATTGCATTAGTAGACAAGAAATAAGTATTACCGTAACCACCAGTAGCAATAACAACTGCATGAGCAGCAAAACGTTCCAATTTACCAGTAACCAAGTTCTTTGCAATGATACCACGTGCACGACCGTCAACGATTACGATTTCTTCCATTTCGTAACGAGTGTACAGTTTTACAGTACCTGCACCAACCTGACGGCTTAATGCAGAATATGCACCCAGCAACAACTGCTGACCAGTCTGACCTTTAGCATAGAAAGTACGAGATACCTGCGCACCACCGAAAGAACGGTTAGCCAATGTACCTCCGTATTCACGAGCGAAAGGAACACCCTGAGCAACACACTGGTCGATAATGTTGTTTGAAACCTCAGCCAGACGGTAAACATTTGCTTCACGAGCACGATAGTCACCACCTTTTACAGTATCATAGAACAAACGATAAACAGAGTCACCATCGTTCTGATAATTTTTTGCAGCATTAATACCACCCTGTGCAGCGATAGAGTGTGCACGACGTGGAGAATCCTGAATACAGAAATTGAATACGCGGAATCCCATTTCACCAAGTGAAGCAGCAGCAGAAGCTCCAGCCAAACCTGTACCTACCACAATGATATCCAAACGACGTTTGTTAGCCGGGTTTACCAATTTCTGGTGAGCCTTATAATTAGTCCATTTCTCAGCTATCGGGCCTTCAGGAATTTTAGAATCAATTATTTTAGTCATAATGTTTTTTCAGTTTAAATCAGTTACACTTAAATTAGCAAGCACCGCAACCCATCATATTCTTCAAGAAGAACACAACAGCTACTACCATAAAACCAAGAACGATGATAGTAGAATAGATGTTAGAGATGCATTTCCAACGGTTAATCCAAATCATGTTGTTCCATCCCAAAGTCTGCATTGCACTCCAGAAACCGTGAGTCAAGTGGAACCACAAAGCAATCAACCAAATGATATACAACACGAAGAACAACGGATTAGAGAAAGTCTGCATAATATAGCCATAACCGTCGGCTGCATGAAGACCACCCAACATAGGGTTACCGATGATTTCAGCGAACTGCATTTTGTACCAGAAGTTCATAAAGTGAAGAGCCAAGCCCAGGATTACGATGATACCCAATACCAACATGTTCTGAGAAGCCCATTCTACATTCTTCGGACGAGCATTTACAGCATAACGTTCGTTACCGCGAGCTGCACGATTCTGCATTGTCAACCAGAAAGCGTAGATAATGTGAATTACAAACAAGGCAGCCAATCCCACAGTTGCTACCAGCGCATACCAGTTAGCACCCAGGAACTCACAAACCATGTTGTAAGCTTCGCCCGAGAACAAAGCAACACAGTTCATCGCCATGTGAAATGTCAGAAACAGGACAAGGGCGATACCAGTTACACTCATCACCACTTTCCTTCCAATAGATGAATTACTTAACCACATAAATGATTGAATTTAAATTATTTAATTGTTAGAACTAAAATTTCTTACTACATACATTAAAATACGATACAAAATTAGAAGTTTTCCCTATATAATACAAGGGATTACGGAAATAATTCTTTAATCTGTCCAGTGATTTAAGCAACAAAAATAATGAATGTGCTTCAGCAAGGAGAAAATAAGACTAAAGAAGTTATTGAACGTTTTACCTTCGCTGTTGGTCAATAACCATTTCATTATGAACAATTCAGGACAGATTCCATCTTTACGATCCATAGTTTTTCTGAAAACCGGTAAAGGAAGCTTCTTTCAAGGCAAAGCAACATATTCAGGACACCCCTTATCTTAATAGCATAAAAAGAGCCGTTTTAGCTTTTTACTACATTGCTAAAACGGCCCCTTCTTACTTATAATCTAATAAATACTCTAAGCAGTTATTTACGTTCCGGGAAATTCATTCCTGGCTTCTCTAATAGTTCTACAGCCTTAAGCATACTATTGTTCATGAGATTTATTACCTGAAAATACTCACTCATATCCCATAAATCACGAGCAATCAGAGCTTTCATTTGAGCTTTTATGAGTGGAAGTGCAATTTGATATTGTTTCTCATCATATTTTGCTCCTAATGTTTCACCTAACTTTCTCAGTTCTTCAAGCATGGCAGATGTCACTTCAAAATTCTTATTAAAATGTCGGAAGTCCTTATACTCTTTCAGCCATTCTTCACGATATGCATCTACCAGCTTCAAGTTCATCTGTACAATAGCTCCTTTATCGCGCAAAGCAAGATAGTAATCAGTATACATGGTTGTATCTACAGGCACAAAATAATCCGGCATGATACCTCCTCCACCATAGACAGTACGTCCCAGCTTCAATGTCTTGTATTTCAAAGAATCCGGAAAATGGATACTGTCTGCACTCAACATTTCCCCACGATTGTAGCGATCTATCAAATCTTTATTGTACTGTTCAATACTCTCGTAAGGCTTCTGAATACAACGACCGGAAGGCGTATAATAACGAGCAACAGTCAGACGAATCATAGAACCGTCAGGTAAATCAATCGGACGCTGTACCAGCCCTTTTCCAAAAGTACGTCTGCCTACAACTATAGCACGGTCCCAGTCTTGCAATGCTCCTGTTACAATCTCACTTGCCGACGCAGAAAATTCATCGACCAACACAACCAAACGTCCATTTAGGAAATCACCATTTCCCTCAGCATCAAACTCAGCACGAGGATTACGACGTCCTTCTGTATAAACGATAAGTTCTTTCTTACCTAAGAACTGATTAGCCAATTCAATCGCTGCATTCAGATATCCTCCACCATTTCCTTGCAAATCGAGAATAAGGTCGCGCATACCTTCCTTCTGCAAACGATGAAGAGCATCAGCAAATTCCTTTCCTGTAGTTGCGGCAAAACGATTTACACGAATATAGCCGATTTTTTTATCAACCATATACGAAGCATCAAGGCTATATACAGGAATCTTATCTCGTTTGATAGTAAAAGGAAGTAGTTCTTTTACTCCTCGACGCATAACTTTTACGGTTACCTCTGTGCCTCGTTTACCTCGCAGACGACGCATCACATCTTCCGTACTCATTTTTACACCAGCAATCACCGTATCATTTACCTCAATAATACGGTCGCCCGCCAAAATTCCGACTTTCTCCGACGGCCCTCCGGAAACAGGCTGGATAACAAATAGCGTATCAGTAGCCATATTAAACTGAATTCCTATGCCGTCAAAGTTTCCTTGCAATGGCTCATTCAACGCTTTTACCTCTTCCGGATCAGAATAAGTAGAATGAGGGTCCAGTTGCTCCAGCATCTTTACAATAGCCGACTCTACCAGCTTATTTTCATCTACCTGATCGACATATAAGTTTGATATGGCAAACTCCGCCAACTGCAACTTGCGTGAAGGAGAGTTGAGCATCTTATTCTGTGCTACTACAGAACAGAAAAAGAAAAAGTTGCACAACAAAATCAAATAAAGTCGCTGTTTCATAGTTTTCATCATAAATTAATATCCAGTCCTTCTGGCAAAAACGGTGTTACATCTTTGCCATATTGCAATAATTCACGTACAATAGTGGAACTGATGGCTGTCAGTTCCGGCTCTGTGAAAAGCAAAATCGTTTCAATGCCGGCAAGCTTTCTATTTATGTCGGCAATGGTTTCTTCATATTCAAAATCACGAACAGTACGGATTCCTCTGATAATGAACTTAGCGTTCCTCTGTTGCGCAAAATCGACAGTCAGATTATCATACGCTTCTACTCGTATGCGAGATTCGTTTGCGTAGAGTCTTTTTATCATCTCCACACGTTTTTCTGTAGGAAACCAGGTTTTCTTATTATCATTGACACCAATTCCGATAATAATCTCGTCCATAAAAGTCAATGCACGTTTTACCACCGAAAAATGCCCAATTGTAAAGGGATCAAATGTCCCTGGAAATATCGCTCTTTTCATTTAAGCCAATAATCACAAATCAAGAGATACTTGATCTATCAACTCAACAAGTCCTCTTCTATTACCAAATTATTAATAATAAAGTTCTGTCGCTCCATGGTATTCTTACCCATGTAAAACTCCAGCAACTCTTTAACAGCATCCGTTTTACGCAAAGAAACCTGTTCTAAACGCATGTCCTTTCCAATAAAATTCCGGAACTCATCAGGCGAAATTTCTCCTAATCCTTTAAATCGGGTAATCTCCGGATTGGGACCCAACTTTTCTATTGCTGCAATTCGTTCCTCATCTGTATAGCAATAAATTGTTTCGTATACGCCTTTTTTACGGTTACGAACGCGGAAAAGCGGCGTCTGCAAGATGTAAACGTGTCCTTTCTTTATTAAATCAGGAAAGAACTGAAGGAAAAAAGTTATCATCAGCAAGCGTATATGCATACCATCCACATCGGCATCAGTTGCTACGATGACTTTATTATACCGCAATCCGTCCAAGCCATCCTCGATATTCAGCGCAGCTTGCAACAGATTGAATTCTTCATTCTCGTAAACGACTTTTTTAGTTAATCCAAATGAATTCAAAGGTTTACCACGCAAGCTGAATACAGCCTGAGTATTAACATCACGGCTCTTGGTTATAGAACCACTTGCAGAATCTCCCTCTGTGATAAAGATAGAACTTTCCAGACGGGGATCATTTTCTTCATCTTTCTTAGCCCCCTTCAAGTCATTCAAGTGAATACGGCAATCACGCAACTTACGGTTATGCAGATTTGCTTTCTTGGCACGTTCACGCGCAATCTTAGTAACCCCCGCGATAGCCTTACGTTCTTTTTCCGATTCCTGAATCTTCTGAAGCAACACATCTGCTACATCGGGATGTTTATGCAGGTAATTATCTACATTCTCCTTTATAAAGTCACCGATAAACTTATTGACACTGATTCCTGAAAGTGGATAAGGATTACCATCTGAATCTTTTTCAGGAGCCATCGTCAAAGAGCCCAACTTAATCTTTGTCTGACTTTCGAAGGTCGGCTCTATTACATTAATGGCAATAGCAGCTACCAGCCCGTTGCGAATATCCTGAAATTCCATATTCTTACCATAGAATTCCTTGATAGTACGTGCAATATGCTCCTTGAAAGCACTTTGGTGCGTACCTCCCTGAGTTGTATGCTGTCCGTTGACAAACGAATAATATTCCTCTCCATACTGAGGACTATGAGTAAAGGCTATTTCTATATCTTCATCTTTCAGATGAACAATAGGATACAAGCCTTGAGAAGTCATATTGTCATTCAGCAAATCCTCCAGACCGTTACGGCTTACAATGCGGTGGCCGTTATAATATATCGATAGCCCTGTATTCAAATATGTATAGTTACGCAGCATCGTTTCGATATATTCAGGACGGAAGTGGTAGTTTAGAAACAAGGTGTTATCGGGCTCAAAGAAAATATAAGTACCATTTTCTTCCTCTGTAGATTGAGTAGTATCACTTATCAGTTCTCCTTTTGCAAAAACAGCTTCACGCATCTGTCCGTCGCGTACACTTCGCGCTATAAAGTGAGAACTCAACGCATTTACAGCCTTTGCTCCGACACCATTCAACCCGACACTTTTCTTAAATGCCTTTGTATCATATTTTCCACCCGTATTCAGCATAGATACGGCATCAACCAAACTTCCTAACGGAATACCACGCCCATAATCGCGTACAGAAACACGCAAATTATCTTCCATCTGTATTTCAATGCGTTTTCCTGCTCCCATTTTAAACTCGTCAATACAGTTATCTACGACTTCTTTCAGCAATACATAGATACCATCTTCCGCCTGAGAGCCATCGCCTAAACGCCCGATATACATACCAGGACGCGTACGAACATGCTCCATATCGCTCAGATGACGAATATTCTCCTCTGTATACGAAACGGGATTCGCTATTTGTTCATTGTATTCTTCTTCCATAAACAACACTCAAACGATATACTAATTTTCTTCTTTCTTTCCTGCTACTAACATCTTTTTATATGCACGGCGGCGTTTGTGCTGAACAGCTTCGAAAGCTCCCCACTGTGCCTGTACTTTCTTGTTCATTTCCAGTTCCGGATTACTTTCTCCATATTTGAATCCCATCTGTTGATAAACTGGAACTAAATCATAAAACAACAATGCATTTACTCCTTTGCTTTGATATTCGGGCTTCACACCTACCAGCAATAAATCAAGGACTTTTGGCTTTTTGATAAACAAGGCTTTAAGTAAATGGAACCAACCAAAAGGAAGCATCTTACCTTTTGCCTTTTGCAGTGCTTCCGACAAAGAAGGCATAGAAATACCCACAGCTACCAGGTTTTCATTTTCATCTTCTACAAGCGAAACCATTCGCAAATCTATCAATGGCAAATACATCTTGATATATTGATTGATTTGCCCCTGAGTCATTTGTGAATAGCCATACAAAGGTGCATAGGCTTCATTTATCAAATCAAAAATCTTCTGTCCGTAGTTTTTACTCTTTATTTCACTACGTTTCAATTTTTTGATTTTCAGCTTATATTTTTCCAGAATAATTTCGGAAATACGGATAAACTTCTCTGGCAACTTATCGGGGACAGTCAACTTAAACTCTACCCAGTCGGCTTCCTTTTCGAAGCCTAAACGCTCCATATGCTGTTGATAATAAGGGTAATTATAAATAGTCGACATGGTTCCTAGCTGATCGAACCCTTCAACCAGCATACCTTCTGCATCCATATCGGTAAAGCCTAGCGGTCCGACAATAGCTTCCATTCCTCGTTCTTTTCCCCATTTTTCTACTGCTCCAAGCAATGCTTCAGAAATTTCCGGCTTATCTAAAAAGTCAATCCATCCAAAACGGACTTCCTTTTTTTTCCATGTCTCGTTCGCACGGTGGTTAATAATGGCAGCTACACGCCCTACCACTTTTTTCCCTTCATAAGCAAGAAAATAATCAGCCTCACAGAATTCAAATGCTGCATTCTTTTTCGGGCTGAACGTATTCAACATATCATCGTACAAATCAGGTACGGAATAAGGATTGTCTTTGTATAATTCGTAATTGAAGCGAATAAATGTCTGCAACTCTTTTTTAGAGCTTACTTTCTTAATGATAATGGCCATCTGTTCGTTATAGTATGAAATTTCAGGTTGTAAAGATACAATTTTTTATTCGAAGAGTAATTCTCTTATCCCGAAATTCGAGTATTGGCTCCTTCGTTTTTCCCATTTATCTATCATATAATACTTACAAACCATCATAAATGACATAAGGAACATTAACATCCTCAAATATCAGTAAAACATTGTGGAGATATTTCTCAAAATTGAGTAAAAAGTCCCCAATAAACATAAAAGCCACAGAGAGAGTCGCTTTCAACCATGTCTATAAATCAATAAGTTACATTTTTTATCGTAAGAATAAATAAAATTGGTTCAATTATTGTTACACGACATAAAAATTAGGAAACATGAAAACTAGAGAAAAAGTAAAACTATTTTTTTTATTTATTTTTTATTGTGTAATAACACAACAAGTCTTTGCTCAGAAACGAACAATCTCTGGAACAGTAACTTCAGCAGATGAAAAAGAAGCATTGATAGGTGTTTCTATTACAATAAAAGGAAATGAAGCTATCGGTACAATAACCGACCCGGAAGGGAAGTATAGCTTGCAGGTTGAACCAGACCAGACACTGATTGTTTCATACATCGGAATGAAAACAGCAGAGATTCGTGTTCCACGCAAGAATTCAGTACTGAATATTGTATTGGAACCAGAGTCAATGAATCTGGACGAAGTTGTCGTAACAGGTTATGGTAACTTCACAAAATCTTCTTTTACCGGTTCGGCTAACACACTAAAAGCCGATATGTTAAAAGACATCCCTGTCATGAGTGTGGAACAGAAACTGCAAGGTATGACAACAGGTGTCAATATTACCAGCAGTTCTGGCCAGCCGGGAGCCAACCAGAATATCCGTATCCGAGGTATGGGATCTTTTAATGCCTCTCAAGAGCCGCTGTTCGTTATAGACGGAGTACCTGTTACTTCTGGAAGCCTTAGTGCAGGCGGTTCGGATGCGGCATATATGAATAACTCGAAAACCAACATTATGAGTACGCTAAATCCTGCTGATATCGAGAATATTACAGTAATAAAAGATGCAGCAGCAGCTTCACTTTACGGTTCGAGAGCAGCAAATGGAGTCATTCTTATCACGACTAAAAAAGGTAGTGCCGGAAGAGCTCAGGTAACCTTGAATATTTCAGGTGGTTTCTCAAATGCTGCAGTCGATTTCCGTCCGACTCTAAATGGTGACCAACGTAGAGAGTTATTATATGAAGGACTGGTAAATTATGCCATCGACCAGAACATGGAATCACCAACAGCATATGCTGATCAGGAAATCGGCCAATATGCATACGTACCATCTATGGGGTATACCGACTGGCGGAAAGAATTGTTACGAACAGCTACTCAGCAGGATTATGAAGCATCTGTTTCAGGTGGAAACGAACGTTCCACTTATTATGCTTCACTGGGATACAACAAGCAAGAGGGTTTGGCTAAAAACTCAAGTCTTGACCGATATTCTGCTCGCTTGAATCTTACTCAGAAAGTAGGGAAATATGGAGAAGTAGGAGCCAACATGATGTTCACACAGATGAATCAGGAAATGAACGAGGAGCGAGGATCTGCCATCAATCCGTTCCTTTGTGTAGCCATGACCATGAATCCTTCAATGACAGTACGTGATGAAGAAGGAAACTATATCGGTGCATATGAAGGTAGTACCCTCAATCCATTACGCGATATCATGACCGACTACAACCGCGTACGTATGACACGTATGTTTTCTACCGGCTACGCAAGTATTGAGCCGTTAAAAGGTCTGAAGTTGAAAGAAACAATAAGCTACGACTATACAACCCAAAAAGATTCCAGATACTATAACCCGCTTAGTTCGGCAGGTCCTAAAAGTGGTAGTGACGCCCAGACAGCAAAAGGGTTTATCGAATATGGAAAATTTATCTCTTCTACTTCTTTAAACTACGTACGTACGTTTGCATACAAACATCATCTGGATGTACTGGCCGCTTATGAAATAGAAAGTTATCAGACCGACAAAGCCTCAGGAATGAAGTCTAAACTTCCTTCAGACATCTTGACAGAACCCGATAATGCAGCCGTCTTGAACAGTTTTATTTCATCTACTCAAGATTACCGCATGATTTCGTATCTGTCACGTCTTAACTATGATTATGACGACCGTTATTATCTGGCAGGAAGTTTCCGCCGAGATGGTAGTTCACGACTTTCTCCAAGCAACCGATGGGGAAATTTCTGGTCTGTTTCGGGTATGTGGAATATCAGTAATGAAGCATTCATGAAACCGGTAAAAAAGGTCTTGAACGATCTGAAAATACGTGCTTCTTATGGTGTAAACGGAAACCAGCCAGGATCTCTTTACGGATATATGGGACTGTATAGTTACGGACAGAACTATATGGGAGCATCCGGTTCGTATGAATCATCTCAACCTAATACCAATTTAGGATGGGAAAAGAACTACAACCTGAATATCGGACTTGACCTCGCTTTCATAAACCGTATTTTCGTAAGCCTAGAATATTATAATCGCGATACCAAAGATTTGCTTTACAATCTTCCTATCAGTGCTACAACCGGATTTACCAGTTATCTGGCCAACGTCGGACAGCTTAATAATAAAGGTGTAGAATTTGAATTACGTACATTGAATTTCGCTTCCAACGATTTCAACTGGACAACAGTTTTCAATCTGACACACAATAAAAACAAAATCGTTTCATTAAACGGTCAGCTTGATCAGACTATTGAAGGTACATGGTTTATCCACAAAGTGGGCTTGCCATATCACACATTCTATGTAAAAGAATTTGCCGGAGTAAATACTCAGAACGGGAAAGCAGAATATTATAAAAATAAGGTTAATGAAGACGGTACAATCGACCGTAGTCTGACAACCGATCCGAATGAGGCAGAAAGCATACCATTCAAATCGGTTAACCCTAAAGTATCTGGTGGTCTGACAAATATTTTAAATTATAAATGGCTGGATTTGAGTTTCACTCTTACATATTCACTGGGAGGTTACTCATACGATAAACTGGGAACCAGCATCGAGAACGGAACAGAATCTATTTATACATCCAGATATAATCTGCCTGTATATGCTTTAGAACGCTGGCAGCAACCGGGCGACCAGACAGATGTCCCGCGTTTCGTATTTGGAGAGAAAGCAACTGTTACCAATTCATCACGCTACATCCACAGTACAGACCATTTAAGACTGAAAAATCTTACTCTCGGATTTACATTACCCGACCAGTGGACAAGCAAGGCATTGATCAACAAAGCACGTGTCTACTTCTCTGGAAGCAATTTGCTGACATGGGCAAAATGGAAACAATACGATCCAGAAACTCCTGTTAACGGCGAAGTATATTGTGAAGCTCCACCTATGCGTACATTCAGTTTTGGCGTACAATTAACATTCTAAATTCATTAACGATCATATCATATGAAGAAAATATATATTTATTTACTGGCAGCTACTTCTATTATGGGGGTATCTTGTTCCGAAGACTGGCTAAATCTGAATCCTTCTACATCCGTTACTACCGATCAGGCCCTTTCAACTTTGGAGGATATAAAGGTAGCGTTAAACGGAGTTTATCGCGAAACATCACAGCACAGTTATTACGGAGATAATTACTGGTACTACGGAGACTGCCGCGCCATGGATGTACAAGCCAGAGAAAACAAAGCATCAGGCAAGCGTGTTACTCCTTATTATACATATAATGTACTGGCAACTGACAATCTGAATATAACTCTTCCTTGGAATCGCCCTTATCTGGTAATCAGACAGGCAAATAACATTATCCAAAAGATAGAACAGGGAGCAGTACAAAGCAGTGATACCAAAGAACTGGACCGCATAAAGGCGGAAGCCTTGGTGTTGCGAGGACTGGCCTTGTTCAATCTGACCAGACTTTTCGGAATGCCTTATATAAATGACAATGGTGCTTCTCTGGGAGTTCCCATCGAATTGAAACCGGAAGAACCATCCCACCAACCGAAACGGAATACAGTAGCAGAATGTTATGAACAAGTTGTCAACGACATAACAACAGCACGCTCTAGCCTAAGTACAGAAAGAACGGATGGTTATATCAATTACTGGGCAGCACAAGCATTGCTTTCAAGAGTCTATCTTGATATGGGGAAGAATAAAGAAGCTTACGAAGCTGCAACCGATGTCATCAATAATAGTAAAGGATTGTATCAGCTTTATACACGTGACGAATATCCTACCATATGGGGAAAAGACTTTCAGGCAGAAGCTCTGTTTGAATTATACATAAGTACAACCGAACCTTCAGAATGGGGAGGTGGTACCGGTGGTGAAGGAGCTCCAATGGTTTATGCAAATGAAGAAAAGGGAGTAGACTGGAACAATCTTATCCTTACAGAAGAATTTCTGAATTTGCTTGAAGAAGATCCTAATGACGTACGTCATTGCATTACCCAGCTATCGCTTATCGAGAACAATGAAGGTCTTCCCGAAGCAGCCCGTACCCGCAAGGTATTTCTCAGTAAATTCCCAGGAAAGAGCGGTGATCCGAAAGACAATAATATCAGTATTATCCGCTTATCGGAAGTTTATCTGAATGCTGCTGAAGCCGGTGTAAAATTAGGAGGAGAATATTTGGAACCTGCAAGAGGTTTCCTGAATCAGATTGTCAGCCGTGCCAATCCGGAAAAGTCTGTCAGCGCAGAAGAATTTACTATTGAACGTGTCTTGAAAGAATGCCGGAAAGAATTGGTAGGCGAAGGACAAATTTTCTTCGACTATCTGCGAAACAAACAACCGATCGTTCGTAAAGGAGGATGGCACTTGAGTACACTGAATACATTAAATGCTGAAACAATCCAACCTAATGATCCGCGTATCGCTCTTCCTATTCCACAGTCGGAAATAGATGCTAACCCCAACATCGTACAGAATCCACAATAAGCTCCATTTGTGATTTCTAATAAAATCTCCGTTTCAGAATAACTAACCAAGTTTTTTATTCTGAAGCGGATTTTTTTACTTATTATCCGAAATAAAATGATTAAGGAGAAGAAAATTATCTATTTTTTCTAGTTCAACCAAAGTTACAATACTTTTTCTAGCACCAAAAAGAAATATAAAATCGTATTATACAATACAAATAAACAGAAATAAACAATACAGCATTTCAAAAAGAAACAAAATAAGCATCATTTAAAGAAAACATATCAAAACAAAGAGCTTCATTACTGGCAAAAAAAGATTCAAGCTGAATACTTCCCCGATTTTTTTAATTCTCAAGAGACCCCTGCCACCAATTTTCCGGTAGAGAAAGAATCATACCGATAACTTCCGCATAATTTTTTTGTCCGGAGGGAATTTGATTACTTTTTAAATACCAGTTGTAAACTACATTCTGAAACTTGCCTAATAATTTATTATAACGGACATCCCAATATGCTTGCTTATCATACAACTGTTGTATCACTTCCGGACGTAGCATACTTAACCACTTCGAATATTCACTATTGCCAAGCAAACTACGAACATTTACCGCTACATAGGGTAACAATCCGAAATAGCCGCTATAACGTACATTGCAATCGTCAGCATGAATACATACCTGATAAGCCCAGAAATTAGCTTCAGCCTCACTGCTAACTCCAAGCAAGTGGGCAAGCTCGTGTGCGTAAGTAAACGGAAGCTGTACAGGTAGTAGCTCATGATTCACATGCGACTCATCGAAAAAAGGTCCCATATATCCCAATACTCCAACTCCCGAATACAAGGCATTACAGAAGGATTGTTTCGGATGCTGAAAACTTTCTGGACGAGTCAGTCCATATTTATCGGGAATTTCTGCATAAACCGGCTTGATTTTTTGTTCTATGTCTGGCTGTGAAACATTCAAGTCTTTTTTATATATACTGTTTAGACTATCTGTATAAACAGCAAGAAACTGCTTGAAACGTTGCTCATCATAAGAACAAGGAGTGACTTCTGCCCGCTCAAAGAAACTGTCGCGGAAATAATTCATCCCCCATCCCCAATAAAACCATACATATATCCAAAGCAAAACTTCCAGTTCTCTCCCTACGATCGATTTCCAAGTCTGTCTTCTACGCCTAGCTATAATCGGATACAGCAATAGCGCTACAACTGTCGCAACGACCAGAGCTTCACAAAGAGAAAACGAAACTAGAGAAGCCAACCGCGACAAACAGCCGGAAACAGCAGGATAAATACAGCAGGCATAAAATTCACCTGCACTAGATATAAACCGAAACATACACACACCAGCCAAAAGTAAAGCCAGTATTATCCAACGAATATGTTTCCACCGAGGTTTTTTCATAAGAACAAAGTTATCATTTTCTGAATTAATTCTTTACTTTTGTCCGGTAAAGATTATTAATACTTCAAACATATTCTACATGGTTCTGAATTATATTTGGATTGCTTTTTTCCTGACCGCATTTATTGTAGCTGTAGTACGTCTTATATTTTTAGGAGATACGGAAGTCTTTCCTGCTATCATTAATTCAACATTCGATTCTTCCAAAACAGCATTCGAGATTTCACTGGGACTAACCGGAGTACTATCCCTCTGGATGGGCATCATGCGTATCGGAGAACAAGGTGGTGTTATCGGAGTTTTCTCTCGTTTACTGAGCCCACTCTTTACTAAATTATTCCCGGAAATACCCAAAGGGCATCCTGTTACAGGAAGTATTTTTATGAATCTTGCCGCCAATATGCTAGGTTTAGACAATGCTGCAACCCCTTTAGGTCTGAAAGCAATGGAGGGATTACAAGAACTGAATCCGAAAAAAGATACGGCAAGTAATCCGATGATCATGTTTCTGGTACTGAACACCTCAGGATTGACCTTGATCCCTATCAGCATTATGGTCTATCGTGCCCAACTGGGAGCTGCTCAGCCTACAGACGTTTTTGTCCCTATCCTGCTGGCGACCTTTTTTTCTACACTTGCCGGTATTATTGCAGTAAGCTTATACCAGCGCATCAACTTGCTGAACCGGACTATTCTGTTATTCCTAGGTGGTACAAGCCTAGTTATTGCAGGTATTATTTATTTCTTCAGCATGCTGTCACGTCAGCAAATCGATATCTATTCTACAACTACAGCCAATGTATTCTTGTTTGTCATTATCATCGGTTTCATAGTTGCCGGCATGAGAAAGAAAATTAATGTATACGACGCTTTTGTAGAAGGAGCCAAAGAAGGGTTTACTACTGCCGTACGCATCATCCCTTATCTGGTAGCCATTTTAGTAGCCATCGGAGTCTTCCGTGCTTCCGGATGCATGGACTATTTGATAGAAGGTATAGCCAATTTGGTGAACTTATGTGGTATCAATAGTGATTTTGTAGGGGCACTTCCTACAGCACTGATGAAACCATTAAGTGGTAGTGGAGCTCGCGGACTGATGGTAGATGCCATGAACACATACGGAGCCGACTCTTTTGTAGGACGGTTATCTTGCATCTTTCAGGGATCTACCGATACTACGTTCTATATTCTCGCCGTTTATTTCGGAAGTGTGGGAGTTGTCCGTACACGCCATGCCGTACCATGCGGATTACTCGCCGATCTGGCTGGTATCATAGCCGCAATTCTTATTTGCTATTTATTCTTTAACTGATATACGATATGATTACTTATCAAACTGAAGGGGTAGAAATGCCCGCTATCAAAAAGCGCGAAACCACAGCGTGGATAAAAGCTGTTGCAGAAACTTACGGAAAAAAAGTAGGTGAAATAGCTTACATTTTCTGTTCTGATGAAAAGATTCTGGAAGTAAACCGTCAGTATCTTCAGCACGATTACTACACCGACATCATTACGTTCGACTATTGTGAAGGGAACCGGATTGCAGGCGATTTATTTATTAGCCTTGATACAGTCCGTACCAATGCAGAGCAATTTGGAGCAACTTACGAAACAGAGTTGCACCGCGTCATTATTCACGGTATTCTGCATCTGTGTGGAATAAACGATAAAGGTCCGGGAGAACGTGAAATCATGGAAGCTGCCGAAAATAAGGCACTCGATTTGCTGAAAGATTTTCAATAATTCCATTCGGAATCTATTCAAGACCTATTACCAGAACACATTCCTAATTCGGGTAGGATTGCTGAAAATTTCCGCTATTGTTTTCTTAAACTCATGCTGACATTTTAAAAAAACATCGGCATGAATCAGGGAAAACAACAGCGGATTTTATTTCATACTTTTCAGTTCTTTACTCCCTCCTCTCCTTTCCTCTTTACTATAACTCTTTTTACGAACCTGAATCAAAGCTAAGCCACTAATTTTTCGTATTTTTGCAACAGATATAAAAACAAAAGATTAATGGACTTTAAGTATGACGTTATTGTTATAGGAGCCGGACATGCCGGCTGCGAAGCCGCTGCGGCAGCAGCTAACCTTGGCTCGAAAACCTGTCTGATCACAATGGATATGAATAAGATTGGACAGATGAGCTGTAACCCTGCCGTGGGAGGAATCGCCAAAGGTCAGATTGTTCGGGAAATCGACGCACTCGGCGGATATATGGGATTGGTAACAGACCGCACAGCAATTCAGTTCCGCATGCTGAACCGTTCCAAAGGTCCTGCCATGTGGAGTCCACGTGCACAGTGCGACCGAGGTAAATTCATCTGGGCATGGCGCGAAATTCTGGAGAACATTCCCAACCTCCATATTTGGCAAGATACAGTAGAGGAATTATTAGTAGAAAATGGTGAAGTAACCGGATTGGTTACATGCTGGGGAGTAACTTTCCATGCCAAATGTATTATTCTTACAGCCGGCACTTTCTTAAACGGATTAATGCATATCGGACACAAGATGCTTGCCGGAGGACGTTGTGCAGAACCAGCATCCTATCATCTGACAGAATCCATTACACGCCATGGCATCACTGCCGGACGAATGAAAACAGGTACTCCGGTTCGTATTGACGCACGAAGTGTAGACTTTAGCCTGATGGAAACACAGGATGGAGAAAATGATTTTCACCGTTTCTCTTTCATCAGCGAACCCAGACAGCTCAAGCAGCTTCAATGCTGGACATGCTATACTAACGAGGAAGTACACGAAGTATTGCGTAGCGGATTGGCCGACTCTCCCCTTTTCAATGGACAAATCCAGAGCATAGGACCTCGCTATTGCCCAAGTATAGAAACAAAGATTGTGACTTTCCCCGACAAACCACAGCATCAGTTGTTCCTCGAACCGGAAGGAGAAACCACACAAGAACTTTATCTAAACGGATTCTCCTCTTCACTTCCAATGGATATACAGTTCGCTGCGTTGAAGAAGATTCCTTGCTTCAGAAACATCGTTGCCTATCGCCCGGGATATGCTATCGAATACGACTATTTCGATCCGACACAGCTTAAGCATACATTAGAATCGAAAGTTGTAAAAAACCTGTTCTTTGCCGGACAAGTAAACGGAACAACCGGATACGAAGAAGCCGGAGGACAAGGTATCATTGCTGGTATCAATGCACACATTAATTGTCATGGAGGTGAACCATTCGTACTTGGACGCGACGAAGCATACATCGGAGTATTGATTGACGACCTGGTAACAAAAGGTGTAGACGAACCCTACAGAATGTTTACCTCACGTGCAGAATATAGAATTCTGCTCCGTCAAGACGATGCCGACATGCGTCTGACAGAACGCTCATATAAACTAGGTCTGGCAAGTAAAGAACGCTACGACAGACTTTGCCAGAAGCGAGAAGAGATACAGCGGTTGGTTGAGTTTGCCAAAACCTACTCCATCAAGGCAGATAAGATAAACGACGCTTTAGAGGGACTTGGAACAGCCCGGCTTACTCATGGCTGCAAACTGATAGAGTTGCTTAGTCGTCCGCAAATCACTATCGAGAATATTGCCCCGCATGTGCCATCTTTCCAAGCTGCACTCGACAAGGTAACCGACCGGAAAGAAGAAACAATTGAGGCAGCAGAAGTGTTAATCAAATACCAAGGCTATATCGATCGTGAACGAATGATAGCAGACAAGATACATCGTTTGGAAGCCATCCGTATCAAAGGAAAGTTTGACTATGCCAACTTGAACTCTCTGTCAACAGAAGCCCGTCAGAAGCTCATAAAAATAGATCCGGAAACACTGGCGCAAGCAAGCCGTATACCAGGTATTTCTCCAAGCGACATCAATGTGCTTCTCGTATTACTGGGACGCTAAAGCAAGCATGTTTCACGTGAAACAACAAGTTTAAGAAACAAACATAAATTACTGGATATGAATAAAGAAACATTAAAGAAAAACCTCCGTGAGATACCAGACTTCCCTATTCCGGGAATATTGTTCTACGACGTCACTACGTTGTTCAAAAATGCCGAGTGCCTCCAAGAAATGATTGACGAACTATACGAAATGTATAAGGATAAAGGTATCACAAAGGTAGTCGGTATCGAATCTAGAGGCTTCATTTTGGGAGGTGCTTTAGCTGCCAGATTAGGAGCCGGATTCATCATGGCAAGAAAGCCAGGAAAACTTCCTGCAGAAGTGGTAGAAGAAACTTATGCAAAAGAATATGGGACTGACACCATACAGATACATAAAGATGCCATTAATGAAAATGACATCGTCTTGTTGCACGATGATTTGCTGGCAACCGGAGGAACCATGGCTGCAACCTATCGCTTAGTAAAAAGATGCGGTGCTAAACAGGCATTCGTAAATTTTGTAATCGAGCTGAAAGGATTAAACGGTAGAAAAGCATTTACCGACGATGTAGAAGTGACCACGCTGTTGCAACTTTAAAAGGCTGCTCAGCCGGACGGACATATAAGAGTTTAATATCTCCTATTCACAATAAATAAGGAAAAGAAGAATCCGGCAAATACATTTTTGTATATGCCGGATTCTTCTTTTATAGAAATCCTTAAACGTACAAGCTATAACATGGAAGAACTTAGTACAAACGAATACCTTCGAGGAATCGTATTAAATTTGCCAAGCACTCCCGGCATCTATCAATACCTCAACAAAGAAGGAGTGATTATTTATGTTGGGAAAGCAAAAAATTTGAAACGGCGTGTATATTCGTATTTTTCAAAAGAGCATCAATCTGCCAAGACACGTATATTAGTCAGCAAGATTGCAGACATCCGCTATATTGTTGTAAATACAGAAGAAGATGCCCTGCTCTTGGAAAATAACCTTATCAAGAAATACAAGCCTCGCTATAATGTCTTGCTGAAAGATGATAAAAGTTATCCATCTATCTGCGTCAGCAACGAGTATTTTCCACGGGTATTCAAGACAAGGCAAATTATCCGGAACGGTTCTACCTACTATGGTCCGTACAGTCATATTCCTTCTATGCAAGCTGTGCTAGATCTGATAAAGAAACTATATCCGCTCCGCACCTGTCATCTGGCACTAACCCCCGAAAACATTCGTCAGGGGAAATTCAATGTTTGCCTGGAATACCACATCAAGAACTGCAAAGGTCCATGTATCGGGATGCAATCTCACGATGAATATATGGATAATATAGCCCAAGTAAAAGAGATTTTAAAGGGAAATACTCAGGCTATAAGCGACGCACTGATGAAAGAAATGATGTCACTCGCAGAGGAGATGAAATTTGAAGAAGCTCAAAAAGTAAAAGAAAAATATGAACTAATAGAAAGCTATCGGGCAAAGAGTGAAGTCGTAAGTTCCATTCTTCATAACATAGATGTATTCTCTATCGAAATGGACGAAAATTCGGCCTACATAAACTATTTGCACATCACAAACGGATGCATAAACCAGGCGTTCACATTCGAGTATAAGAAACGTCTGAATGAGACAAAGGAAGAGCTGCTCCAGCTTGGAATTATTGAAATGAGAGAACGGTATAAAAGCTGCTCCCGCGAAATTATCGTACCTTTCGAACTAGATATGGAACTGAATAACGTAACATTTACCATACCACAACGAGGCGATAAGAAACATCTGCTTGAGCTTTCTCTTCTCAATGTAAAACAATACAAAGTAGACCGACTTAAACAAGCCGAGAAACTGAATCCAGAACAGCGGAGCGTTCGCCTCTTAAAAGAAATTCAGGAGCAGCTGCAAATGGACAAAATGCCTATGCATATTGAATGCTTCGACAACTCAAACATACAAGGTTCCGATGCAGTAGCGGCATGCGTAGTATTTAAGAAAGCGCGTCCCAGCAAAAAGGACTACCGCAAATACAACATCAAGACCGTAGTCGGACCGGATGATTATGCCTCTATGCAGGAAGTAGTACGCCGGAGGTATTCCCGCATACTCGAAGAACAAGGAGAACTACCAGACCTAATTCTGACCGATGGTGGAAAAGGGCAGATGGAAGTTGTAAGACAAGTAATAGAAGACGAATTAAAATTACAGATTCCTATTGCCGGACTTGCCAAAAACAACAAGCACCGCACTTCGGAAGTTCTGTTCGGATTTCCACCGATGACTATAGGAATAAAACAAGGCACTCCCCTTTTTCATCTCCTCGAAAACATACAAGACGAGGTACACCGTTTTGCCATTACTTTCCATCGCGACAAGCGTAGCAAGAGTCAAATAGCTTCTGCATTAGACGGGATAAAAGGCATAGGAGAAAAGCGCAAAACAGCCCTGCTGAAAGAATTCAAGAGTGTGGCAAGAATCAAGCAGGCAACTATCGAAGAACTTGCAGCAGTAATCGGAGAAGCCGCAGCAAAAAGCGTAAAAGAAGCCCTATAAAAAAGCTCTGCGAAATGACATACCAAGTCTTTCCGCAGAGCGATTATAAATATCAATATCACCCATTTCACAGTCGGCAGAATCCTACTTCCACAAAGATACAATTAAATTAAGCTATACATTTGTCATTCTTACAATTTATTCTATCATTATACTGAATATTTTCTATCTTTGTAGAAAGTATATGTTTATATGAGAGTAGTTATTCAGCGCGTAAGTCATGCTTCCGTCACGATTAATGGAACATGCAAATCAGCTATAAAGAAAGGATTCCTCGTTCTTTTAGGAATAGAAGAAGCCGACAATCAGGAAGACGCCGACTGGTTATGTAAAAAAATCATCGGACTGAGAGTTTTCGACGATGAAAACGGAGTTATGAATAAATCGATTCTTGAGGCAGGAGGTGAGATTTTGGTAGTAAGCCAATTCACCCTGATGGCTTCGACCAAGAAAGGGAACCGCCCGTCGTATATCCGTGCAGCCCGCCACGAGACAGCAATTCCACTATACGAATATTTCTGCAACGAACTTAGCATCGGGCTAGGCAAACAAGTAGGAACCGGTGAATTTGGAGCCGACATGAAAGTTGAATTGTTGAACGACGGTCCTGTTACAATCTGCATGGACACCAAAAACAAGGAATAAAGATGACATTGGAAGAAGCACAAAAAACAGTAGACAACTGGATAAAAACATATGGTGTACGCTATTTCAGCGAGCTGACCAACATGGCTGTACTCACCGAAGAAGTAGGAGAATTGGCACGTGTCATGTCACGCAAATATGGTGACCAGTCATTCAAACCGGGAGAAAAAGATAACCTCGACGATGAAATGGCCGATGTATTATGGGTGCTGATCTGTCTGGCAAACCAGACGGGAGTAAATTTAACAGAAGCATTTCAACGAAACCTGGAGAAAAAGACCAACAGAGATAAAGAAAGACATAAAAACAACCCCAAATTATAAGCATTATGAAGTACAATCACGAACATGAATGTGGATGTGGAGGCGAACATCACCACCACGACCACGAATGTAACTGCGGAAACGAACATCATCACGAACATGAATGTGAATGCAACTGTGATGATGATGCCTGCGACTGCGGCTGCGAAGATGAAGATACAGAAAATCTGCACCAGCCAGATAAATATAATGAAGCATTAAGCAAATACAATACGGTTTTAAAAGATGAAGAAGTAGCTGCACAAACAGCCCATATCATCGAAAAATACGTAAAGGAAAACGATACCGTAGAAGTGAAAAAATTCCTTTTCCACTGTATTGACCTTACTACTTTAAAATGCACAGACAGCGAACCGAGCGTAATGAAGTTTACGCAACATGTCAACGACTTTGTGGATGCATATCCCGAACTTGATAACGTAGCCGCAATCTGTGTATATCCCAACATGGCCGAAATCGTAAACGATACACTTGAAGCTGACAACGTAAAAATCGCCTGCGTATCGGGAGGATTTCCTTCTTCACAAACATTCACCGAAGTAAAGGTTGCCGAAACAGCTATGGCACTTCATGCAGGAGCCGATGAAATAGACATCGTGATTTCTGTAGGCAAATTCCTGAGTGGTGACTACGAAGGTATGTGTGACGAAATAGAAGAATTGAAAGAAGTATGCGGAGATAAACACTTGAAAGTAATCTTGGAAACTGGTGCACTGGGCAGTGCTTCGAATATCAAGAAAGCCTCTATCCTGTCAATGTATTCAGGAGCCGATTTCATCAAGACATCTACCGGAAAGGAAAATCCGGCCGCTACTCCCGAAGCAGCATACGTAATGTGCCAGGCCATCAAGGAATACTTCCTCGAAACCGGCCGTAAAGTAGGTTTTAAGCCCGCAGGAGGCATTAATACAGTGCACGACGCATTAGTATACTATACAATAGTAAAAGAGGTCTTAGGCAAAGAATGGCTAACTAACGAGCTCTTCCGCCTGGGAACAAGCCGCCTTGCTAACCTGCTATTGTCGGACATTTTAGGAAAAGAAACAAAGTTTTTCTAATTTAAATACGCGAAGGGCACGAAGATTCATCTTAGTAATGTTTCTCCGTGCCCTTGTTCTTTATATAACCTCAAGCTTTAGTTCGCCACAAGTCGCCCGTTCTCCCAGTGTTGATTCAGGATAACAGGAGGAGCTGTCGGCTCATGCTTTGCCTGTACAGAAATACTCCGCGAACGTCCCTGACGGTTTAAATCCCAACCGACAAATTCTTCATAGTCGAACTGCCAGCTCTCTCCATAAGCTAACTTATGGATACGATTATAAATCGCCTCACGCGAAGGAGCATTGAAGCCTCCCACATTTGCATCCATAATACTGGTTTCCGTAGGACGATATGCGCCCTTATAATAAGTACAAGCTCCTTCAAACACACCTATGCCCTCACTCGCATAACGAGAGTCGGATATAAACTTGCTCCATACCACACTGTTCGGATCGCTTGTATAATCTACATTTCTTCCCCATCCATAATGATTTCGGGAATTAATATTATCAGAAATCTCACTTAATGGAATCGTACCCTGACTCTCATAATAATATTCATCCAGCAGTTTAGCAAATCCATGCCCACCCGCTTCATGATGAAGGACACATGCCAGTTCTTCATCACTTGTGCCAATCGGGAAATAGGCAATTCCATATCCTCTGCCATAATCACCTTGATAAGCTGTACTCGTTCCAAAATAACAAGTACCTGCATACTTAGTCGAATTCATCATAACAATAATCAGCACCTCATTCATCAATGGATCGGTCATTCCCGGGCAGGTTGAAGCATACTGCATACATTCGTTGTTATCTCCTCCTACATGTGTTCCACTGCCGAAATAACCGGAAAATGCCGTACTTCCACCATCTATATATCCTTCATTCCGGGAAACGGCCGTCACGTAATATACATTAAACAGATTCCGGAAAGAGGTATAAGGTTCCTCACTGAAGAAGGCATCGGCTGCTGTCCGCATAACCTTTTCATACGTGCCGTCGGCAACCTGCCTGTCAGAAAAAGCATCCCCCATCAATACCACATTAATGCCGTTTCCTTCGGAAGCCTTTTGTAAGGTATACACCTTTCCATCCTCCGAAAAATCGGAAGATTCGTACGGTGAATCTCCCTCACCCAAGATTTCTTTCAAGAAGTCAGGAAGCAAATTTCTCGATGTAACATCACTATGGAATATCAGTTTGCCATTCTCATCAAACGCCATAATTGTCGGGAAGCCACCAAATGAAATGCTTCTAGGATCAGACATCAGCGTAGGCCATTCCATGTTATTGCTCTCGATAGTATTAACTGCGTCTGCCGTATTCTCTGTCCCATCGTAACAAACTCCAATAATTTCAAGCGAATGATTCTTGTAACGCTGGTAAATGGACGACACCGTAGGATGGAAAGCCTTGCTATAACCACACCACGATGCCCAGATATAATACAACGTTACCTTATGAGAGGATACAATAGAAGCAGAGTTTATTGTATTTCCCTTATAATCGGTTGCAGTAAAATCGGGCATATACAGATTAAATGTATCGAAATTAAATCCGCCTGGAGAATTTTGACTGATACAAACCCAGCCACTTTTCTGCCACCAGGAAGAGGAAGTAACAGCCTGCGGTAAATCACCTGACAGCATATTTCCTCCGAAATCTATATATTCCAGTTCAGACAAGTTTCCAAGAGTTTCGGGTACAGCACCTGTCAGTTGATTATCATAAATGTAACAATATGTAAGATTCCGCATATTTCCCATTTCAGATGGGATACCCCCAGACAACTGATTTCTATACAGATATAAATTTCTGAGTTCTGTCAGCTTGCCAATGGAAGCAGGAATTTCTCCACTCAACTGATTATAAGATAAATATAAAGTCCACAAGGCTTCGAAATTTCCAATTTCATCCGGTAAACTTCCAGTCAGATTATTCGAAGACAAGTCAATTGACATAACTCTGCCCTGATAATCTGTATAAACGCCATACCATTCTGATAAATCAGCATCCGAGCACCAGTTCGAATTGTTCGTCCATGCATCGCCGTTTGTAGCATCGTACAATGCAATCAAAATATCTCTTTCTGTCATCTCATCCTGTTCCAGCAAGTCGTTTGTATCAACAGCCGAGAAACTGGTTATAACAGAACGGCCCACCGTAATACTCCGTTCTGTTGCCTTAGTCAATGTCTGTTGCTGACCGTTTACAGTTCCTGTAATCTTAAAAGTCATACCTTTGCTGAAGACCTGAGGTGGAACAACAAAATAGAACGAAGTAGTTTGTGAAGGAGATAAGGTAACATTTCCCTGAAGTACAATTTCACTGTAACTCTCCTGCCCTCCCCCTGAAAGGCGAAACTCCGGAGCGTCCGATGCAATGTTAACCGAACCAAGTCCGGCTACAGCTTCTCCATTATTGCCTGACAAAGAGATAGACTGAATATTCATGTTTCCTTTCAGGTTTAGACGTACCAGTCCGCAAACCTGCAAAAAACGGAAAGAATTGGTGGTACTCTGAGCCACCATCGGACATACACCGGAAGCAAAACTGTCGAAGTTAAACGACTGTTCTGCTGAAAGACAGAAAGAAACATTCGTACCAGATACCATGGCATCCGCCGCATACGGATAAAAGGCATAAAACGTATTACCTCTGACGGGCTTGCTGCTTTCAAACTGAGCCTCGTCACCCGAGATGCCTGTCAAATCATAACGGGCTATAGAATCGGATACATCACTGAAAATACCAATCGCGTCTCCATTCTCCCATATTACAGAATTACCCGAAAGAGATGTACGGCTCTTTACAACCGATGATGTCGTAGCACGAACCGACTTCAGGCTTTTATCCTGATCTCTAGAAGGCACCAGATCATCTTGCTGGCATCCGGCAAGTAACAACAGAAATATACCTAAAAAAAGAGTTATATGCTTCATAATTTACTGTGTTTTTCAAGATTATTACCAGTCTTCTTCATTCTCTGTAAAGTCTTCTATACTGCCACCTGCAGAAGGCGTTTCTTCCTTTTTCCCAGCCTGAGTTATTTCTATAACACGAACAAGTTCCGCAGCCCGGACTGTCACATTTCCTTTCCGCTGGGAAGTCGAGGTATTTGCCCCAATAACAATTAAGTTACCATCTACGCTAATCCAACTGTTGTCGCTGCATGTGAATGTATATTGGGTATTACTGTTAACGGTAAAAGTGAATTTTCCTCCCTCGGCAGTCGCAGAAATATTCGAAGGAGATACGTCCAGATAGACAGCTTCACCTTCCTGAACGACCTGCACCGTACGCACCAGATTGCCGTCTTCAGATGTGACCGTAATTGTCGCTTCACGAGAAGATGTCGATTCGTTGGCACTTACCGTAAATACAATTTCGTCTGAACTTCCCGACACAGCCTGAACCATCCAGTCTGCATCCGTATTTACCCGATAAGGTACATTCGCTTTTACAGTAAAACGAACCGTACCACCCTCTGGCAAAATATTAAAATGCTCTTGTGATACGATTAGATAGGGGGCCTCTTCCTTACCCTTTTGCATTACTTTTACCGTACGTTCTACACCATTTCCAGAGAGTATAATATTACCCTCACGCATAACCGATCCGGTATTTTCTTCTACACTAAAATGCAAGGTCGACCGCTCCATTCCTCTGCCAACTACCTGCTTCAACCAGCTGACGTCTGTCGTTACATCATAGCTAATATTCGCACTGACTTCAAATGAAAAAGTTCCGGATTCCGGTTCACAGATGATAGGATCTGAAGGAACAAGTATTTCGTCGGCAGCATATTGCCGGATAGTAAGCGTATCTGATATCGATTCCGTTTCATCAATGAAAACGAACCGTGCCTCACGCATATCATACGTATCATTAGGCTGTACCGCGAAATGAAGCGTGTGCGTAGAAACAGCTCTCGAAGTGATCTCGCTTACCCATGTATATTCTGTCACAGGCTTACATATATATGAAACACTCGACTGCAACTGCACGTCTACTGTACCTCCCAAGGCCCCTACTTCAACCATATCTTCGGAGAGAAGCAACACTTCTTTTTCTTTCCCCTCCTGATAAATCCGTACAGTTTCCTGCAATTCTCCACTTCGCACAAGAATGCTTCCGCTACGCTTTTCATAGCCGTCATTCGCCAAAATGCGGAAACTTAATACCGACTTTTCAAGACTGCGTGTCGAAATCTGCTCAATCCATGTATCCGAAACCTCCACCTCGAATGTCACATTGGATTCTACCTCCACCTCTATAAGAGATTCTCCGGCAGAGAGTTCATAACTTTGGCGTGAAACAATCAAAGCATCTTTCTGCTTCTGAGAAACAACAATCGTTTCCCGACTGTCACCGCAGTCCAGAAAAACAGAAGCAGTACGCTCATCTGTACCATCATTCGCGGCAACCGAAATAGTGACCGATGCTTCTCCGGCCTTACCTGATGTAGGAGAAACGGTAATCCAACTGGAAGCACGTACATTGCCAACCGTAGCTTTCCAATCGGCAGTAGATGTAAAATGTAATGTTACAGTTCCGCCAGAAGCATCCAACAATGGATGTTTATCGGTACCTTCTGCAAGTGTAATCTCAGCTTCTGGAGTTTCAGGTTCATCAGGCAGATTAACTTTCTCTTCTCCACTACAAGCTACCAATACCACCGACAACAATACAAATAGAGCTTTTTGCATGCAATGCATTTTACCCCAACGAAACAAAGTGTCCATAGATTTAAGGTTTTTAATTGTGAAAATTTTTCTTATAACATAAAAGATATAACTGAGGCTTAAATTATATATTTTTTATCACTAATCAAAGATTTTTATCATATTTTCTTTACAAAATAAAGAGAAATACAGTATTATCTAGGAAATATATACAGATATATTTCATTTTATATAAGTGAGATAAAGAATAGAATAGAAAATTATAGCTGAAAAATCCGACCAGACAGGAAGTTACAATAAATATATATATTATTTACCAATATACGCCCTACTATAACGTATCAAAAATTTATTTTATGCAAAGATTCACCCCAATAAATCAAGAAATCTTTCCCAATTTATGCTCAAGAATGCCCCAAAACATCCTGATATTTTCAGAAAATTTGTACAAAAAAAATCCCTTTATTCACGTTGTTTTCAAGTAAATAACAACATGAGTAAAGGGACATTTCTTTATATCAAAGATTATTCGAGATCTCGTTACAATAATAGAAATATTATTTATTCCGCTTAATCACATAGTCAATATAAGCTGTAAGTGCCGTACGGACCGCTTCATCTGCTGCCTCAGGAAGCAGGGCCAATGCTTTGTTACGGTAATCATACATCACCTGTTCCGCATAAGTGATACCTCCCTCCTGCTTCACATAATCTACAAAGCTGGCAATTTCCTCCTTCGAAGCACTTAGTGAACGGATACGCAATGCGAGTTCTTTCTTTTCTTCATTGGCACAAGTATTCAATACATGCAGTGCCGGAAGAGTCAGCTTACCTTCCATCATATCATTTCCAGTAGGCTTACCCAGCTCTTCATTATCGAAGTAATCGAAAATATCATCTTTTATCTGAAAGGCAATACCTATCATTTCACCAAAAAGAGCAGCCTTCTCCACTTCATCTTTCGGGGCATTTACCGAAATAGCTCCACTCTCTGCACTTGCAGTAAACAGGGCTGCTGTCTTTTTACGGATAACGTCAAAATAAATCTCTTCCGAAAAATCACGGTTACTGATATTCACCAGCTGAATAATCTCTCCTTCCGATAAATCCTGTCCCAAACGTGCTACCAGGCCGACCAGTTCAATATGATTGGTATATGAAGCATGACGCAGACTGGTTGCCAGCATATAGTCGCCTACCAGCACAGAAACCTTATTGTCATACAATGCATTAACCGACGACTGTCCCCGACGTTTGTTACTCTCGTCTACCACATCATCGTGTACCAGACTGGCAGTATGAAGCAACTCGAGCGAAAGCGCAGCATGAAGGGTGGAATCGTTAATTCCACCATAAAGTTTTGCCATAAGCAAAACCAGAATAGGACGCATCATCTTTCCGTTCCTCTGCTTGATATAGCCTAAAACTTCGTCTAATAACGGGGTAGAACTTTTCAGTGAGGCATCGAAAAGAGCCTTAAATTCGCTTAATTCCTTTTCTATGGGTTTCTTGATTACTTCTAATTTATCCATGGAGATTTATTTGGGTACAAAAGTAATAATAAAACAGCGAATACGGTATTTTTTTGTACTTTTACGTAGAAAACTTAATAATTTTACACGAATGGAAAAACTGTTTCTACTCGATGCGTACGCACTTATCTACCGCGCGTACTATGCTTTTATCAAAAATCCGCGTATCAATTCTAAAGGTTTCAATACATCTGCTATCATGGGATTTGTCAATACACTGGAGGATGTACTGAAAAAAGAGAACCCTACTCATATAGGTATTGCATTTGATCCGGCCGGACCTACATTCCGTCACGAAGCTTTCGAGCAGTATAAGGCTCAGCGTGAGGAAACTCCCGAAGCAATTCGTCTTTCTGTTCCTATCATTAAGGATATTATCCGCGCTTATCGTATTCCTATTCTTGAGGTAAGTGGTTACGAAGCGGACGACGTAATTGGTACACTCGCAACCGAAGCGGGAAAACGAGGTATTACGACATACATGATGACTCCAGATAAAGACTACGGGCAACTGGTATCAGAAAATGTATTCATGTATCGCCCTAAATATGGCGACAAAGAATTTGAAGTCATGGGGGTAAACGAAATCAAAGCAAAATTCGATATTGACTCACCCTCACAGGTTATCGATATGTTGGGACTTATGGGAGATACAGCCGACAACATTCCGGGATGTCCGGGAGTCGGAGAGAAAACAGCACAAAAGTTAATTGCCCAGTTCGGCAGCATCGAAAACCTGCTTGCCAACACCGACCAGTTGAAAGGAGCAATCAAAACAAAAGTAGAGAATAACCGCGAGCAGATTACTTTTTCCAAATTCCTCGCAACAATCAAAACGGATGTTCCCATCTCACTAGATATGGAAGCCTTGAAACGGGAACAACCCGATGAAGAAGAACTCCGTAAAATTTTTGAGGAACTAGAGTTCCGTACTCTGCTGGATCGTATACTCAAAACTGAAAAGAAAACTGCCGCTCCTTCGGCTCCTGTACAAAGCGATCTCTTTGGATTTTTTGCGGGCGAGAATACAGACGAGCCAAAAAATTCAAATCTCACGCGGTTAGAAGACCTTGATTTCGACTACCAACTACTTGATTCAGAAGAGAAAATAGACGATTTTTTACAAATAATCGTTACAAAAGATCTTTTCAGTCTAGATACGGAAACCACAGGAACCGACCCAATTACTGCAGAACTGGTAGGAATGAGCTTCAGCTTTGCCGAAAATCAGGCATTTTATGTACCAGTTCCGGCAAATCGTGAAGAAGCGTTGGCAATAGTTAAAAAATTCAAACCGATCATAGAAAATGAGAAAACACTGAAAATCGGACAGAATATAAAATACGATATGCTTGTACTGGGTAATTATGGTGTCGAGGTCCGTGGCCCGATGTTCGACACCATGATTGCTCATTATGTACTTCAGCCTGAACTTCACCACGGCATGGATTACCTGGCCGAAGTATATCTGAAATATGAAACGATAAAAATAGAAGAGCTGATAGGTCCGAAAGGAAAGAATCAGAAAAACATGCGCGATCTCCCTCCTACTTCTGTCTACAAATATGCATGTGAGGATGCTGATGTTACACTGAAACTGAAAAAGGTATTAGAGAAAGAATTGATAGAAAATAATGTGAACGAACTGTTCCAGACTATCGAAATGCCGCTGGTTCCTGTCCTTGCATATATGGAACGCAACGGGGTACGCATTGACACCGAAGCCTTGAAAGAAACATCACAGCATTTTACTGCACGTATGAAGCAGCTTGAAGAGGAAGTACATCAGCTTGCCGGAATGGAATTTAATATTGCTTCGCCCAAACAAGTAGGAGAAGTACTGTTCGACCGTCTGAAAATTACAGACAAAGCTAAAAAGACCAAGACCGGCCAATATGTTACTTCCGAAGAAGTATTGGAAAGTCTACGAGGAAAGCATGAAATTGTAGGGAAAATACTGGAACATCGTGGACTGAAGAAGTTGCTGGGAACCTATATTGATGCACTTCCCTTACTAATCAACCCCAAGACGGGACATATACATACTTCATTCAATCAGACTGTTACGGCTACAGGTCGACTTAGTTCGAGCAACCCTAACCTGCAAAATATTCCTATCCGTAATGAGGATGGAAAAGAGATTCGACGCGCCTTTATTCCTGACGAAGGCTGTGAATTCTTTTCTGCCGACTACTCACAAATCGAGCTGCGTATCATGGCTCATCTGAGTGGGGACCCTCACATGATAGAAGCTTTCCAGAAAGGACAGGATATTCATGCTGCTACTGCTGCCAAGATATATAAGGAGAAACTGGAAGATGTAACCCGCGAACAGAGAAGTAAAGCTAAAACAGCTAACTTCGGTATTATATATGGTATATCAGTATTCGGACTGGCAGAACGACTGAACATCGAACGTAAAGAAGCCAAAGAACTTATAGACGGATATTTCGAAAACTATCCGCATGTAAAAGAATATATGGATCAAAGTATCCGTCTGGCACAAGAAAAAGGATATATCGAAACTATATTCAAGCGTAAGCGCTACCTGCCTGATATCAATTCACGCAATGCTGTGGTCCGTGGGTATGCAGAACGAAACGCAATCAATGCTCCTATACAAGGAAGTGCTGCTGATATTATCAAAGTGGCAATGATTCGTATATACAAACGCTTCATGGAAGAGGGTATTCGTTCCAAAATGATTCTTCAGGTACACGATGAATTAAATTTCAGCGTCGTGCCCGAAGAAAAGGAAAAAGTACAGCATATTGTGATTTCGGAAATGGAAGCAGCTTACAAAATGAAAGTTCCTTTGCAGGCAGACTGTGATTGGGGTAAGAACTGGTTGGAAGCACATTGACATTTTGAATTGTTAAGATATCTTTAAATGGTAACAAATTGCTAAAATATTCATTTTTTTCTTGCCAAAAAGTTAGCAACATCAAAAGGTTTTACTAATTTTGCAGCGTAATCAAAAACAAAAAGATAGTAACACCTTAAAATTAAAGAAATATGAAAAAAATGAATTTACTCAAAAGTTTATTTGTAACAGTATTTGTTTTCGCTGCTAACCTTACAGTTTTTGCTAGCAACCCAGAAACTGAGTTGATATACAATACTGAGGAAATAGATGGAGTAAAGATGTCGGAAACTGTATATAAAATGAATGAAGGTATTCTGACAAACTTTGAGAAATATAACTATAAATACAACGATAAGAAACAAGTTGTAGAAAACGTGTTACAGAAGTGGGACGAAGGTAGAGGAACATGGCGTAACCATATGTGTATCAAATATACATATAATGAAAACAGCACCACAATCCAATACTACAAATGGAACAAAAATAAGAAAGATTACATTCTCGTTCCGGAAATGACTGTAACTATGGACATGTAAAAACAACATACAAAAAAACAATATTTTCATAAACTCTCTAGTAAAAGAGGTACTTCGTGAGAAGTGCCTCTTTTTTGTTTCTCCATCTAACTAGACAATAAATTGCGCCAAAAGTATAACAATCTGTTACTAAAAAGCAGTTTCATAATTATTTTTTCAAGAACTGGCATAAATCTCCCCCCTACAATCAAATATATCATTTTGAAACTCTTTTTATAATCGTGTATTCTCCCCTAATCAGAATATTTTCAATAAGTAAGGGAAAAATATTAGTCAGACCTTAATTTTTCAGAGCAAAAACAGACTTTATTATTAAAAAAAACTATATTTGCATAAATAAGAAAATTTAAAATTCTTAAGCATATAGACATATATTTTATAAATATATGATAACATAATAAGATTAATAAGGGAATCCAAGTAACAAATTAAAATATAACCTTAAACCTAAAATCTATGAAACCAAATGAAACTTAGCATTTCCGCCAAAGGAGATAATTACAATTTTCAACGATCCCGTATTTATTTATCCGCAAACATGGTTATCATAAACAAAAGTTGATTCTTTAATATGAACCATTAACCTTATTAACTTCATATGAAAAAAACAACATCTTTCATGATTCTATCTCAACAAGATAGATTAAGCTTAAAATGCCCTATTAAAATGAGGACAAGTCTTATTTTATTAGCAGGCACAATGTTTCACCTGGCAATACCTGCGTTTGCCTATAGTGCCGACGCGTTACTGCCATCTCCCAATGCAAGTATAAAATCAGTAGCTCCAGAAAGTGTACAAATTAATGGTAGCATAAAAGACAGCAAAGGAGAGGCCCTTATCGGAGTAAACGTAAAAATCAAGAACTCTTCTAACGGAACGATAACTGATTTCAACGGTGAATTTTCTATAAAAGCATCCAATGGTGATATCTTGGAAATATCCTATGTTGGCTACAAACCTGTTACTCTGACAGTATCACCCGGCACTTCATATAATATCATAATGAAGGAAGATACCGAAACCCTTGAAGAAGTTGTTGTAACAGCCTTAGGTATCAAACGAGAAACAAAATCTCTGACATACAATGTTCAGGAAGTAAAGAGCGACGTAATCACAGCTGTAAAAGACGCCAGCTTCGTAAACAGTTTAACAGGTAAAATAGCGGGAGTAACCATCAATCAAAGTGCAAATGGAATCGGCGGCTCTACACGTGTCGTCATGCGCGGTACGAAATCATTGTTTGGCGACAATAATGCACTTTATGTGGTAGACGGTATTCCTTTGTCTTCGATGCGTTCTACACAGCCGGAAGGTTCTTTCGAAATGCCGGACGGCGGTGACAGTGATGGCATTTCAAGCATAAACCCTGACGACATAGAATCAATGTCTGTGCTGACCGGGGCCGCTGCCGCTGCACTTTACGGTGTGTCTGGAGCAAACGGAGTAGTGCTGATTACTACCAAGAAAGGAAAAGAAGGAAAACTGACTGTCAACTATTCAAACAATACGCAATTTACAACTCCATTTGTAACACCACGTTTTCAAAATACTTACGGACGAAAGAATGACCTGGTATATGAAAGCTGGGGAAACAAACTGAGTACCCCTTCTTCTTATAATCCACTCGATTTCTTCCAAACAGGCTTCAATGAAATCAACTCTATGAACGTTACAAGCGGAAGTGACCGGAATCAGACCTATTTTTCAGCCTCATCTACAAACTCACGCGGTATTATACCAAACAGTAGATATAACCGGTATAACTTTACCTTACGAAATACGACAGAGCTGATAAAAGATAAATTAACGTTGGATATGAGTGCTTCTTATATTCTTCAGAACAATCATAACCTGATGGTACAGGGACAGGCTCATAACCCACTAGTCCCTCTGTATCTTTTCCCACCATCTGACGATTTTACGAAATTTAAAACTTACGAGCATTTTAATCCGGAACGTAACTTCCCTACCCAGAACTGGACTTACGGAGAACAAGGTCTGTCTATGCAGAATCCGTATTGGATCGTCAATCGTGAACATTTCGAAAACAACAAGATGCGTTACATGTTTACAGCTAATTTAAGCTGGAAAATAACCGACTGGATGCAAGCTACCGGACGTATGCGTGTAGACAATTCACAAGATACTTACGAACGTAAAATCTCAGCATCATCCAGTAACTTGTTTGCTTCAGACTACGGTAACTATATGAAGCAAACCACTCAATACAAGAATTTCTATGCCGACGCTATTTTAAATATCGATAAACACTTCGGAAATTATGGTATTAACGCAAATATAGGAGCCAGTGTTACCGATGAAGTGTCTGGAGCAAAAATTGGTTATGAAGGACATCTGGCTAAGGTAGCCAATTTATTTACGTTCGAAAACATTATCAAAAACGATCCGGAAACCCGTCCTCTCGACTCAAAAGGTATACACACCAATACACAAGCGGTATTTGCCACATTACAACTGGCATATAAGAGTGCCATATTCTTAGATATTACAGGACGAAATGACTGGTTCTCTACCTTTGCGTTTACTTCACACAAGAATTCAGGTTTCTTCTATCCATCTGTCGGTTTATCATTTGTTCCAACCGAAATGTTCGATTTGAGCCATACACCAGTTTCATTCTTGAAGCTACGAGCCTCATATAGTGAAGTCGGCAACGCACCTCAGCCTTATATGACCTCTCTAGCCTATGGAATCAGCGGTGGAAACATAGAAAGTCTTCCTTTCATTCCCGCCACTTTCCTGGAACCGGAACGCACCAAATCCTTTGAGGTAGGTATGAACTTGCGCTTGTTCGAAAATAAGTTAAACTTAGACGTTACTTACTATAACTCTAATACTTACAATCAGTTCTTTACAATATCTATGCCTCCTAGCTCCGGATATTCGCATTTTTATGCAAACGGAGGTAAAGTAAATAACTGGGGTATTGAATCGACACTTAGCTATAAGCTGCAGCTCAAAGATTTCTTGTGGAATTCATCGCTTACTTTCACAATGAACCGGAACGAAATCAAGGAACTACTCGATCCGAACACAATCAATCCGATTACCGGAGAAAAAATTGGAAATATGCCTTATATCGATGTCTGTACCAACGACTCATATAAACAACGTTTAACTGAAGGTGGAAGTATCGGCGATATTTACGTAACAGGATTGAAACGTGATCACCAGGGACAGATATATGTCAACCCACAAAACGGAAGCATTCAGGCCGACTCTGAAAACTGGATTAAAGCAGGTAATGCAGCTCCTAAATATAACATCGGATGGAACAATACTTTTGCCTATAAAGGTATTTCTTTAGGAGTATTGATAGACTGGCGTATCGGTGGCGTATGTGTTTCCGCAACACAAGCCATGATGGACCGCTTCGGAACATCAGAAGCCAGTGCCGAAGCACGTGACAACGGTGGAGTAATTGTAAACGGTGGATTGCTGAATCCAGAAAGCTACTATTCTGTAGTAGGGGGAGGAACAACCGGATTACTTGCCTTTTATACTTATAGTGCAACCAATGTACGCTTACGTGAAATGACACTGGGATATACTCTGCCAAACAAATGGTTCAACGATAAACTTAAAGATGTAACAGTTTCACTCATTGGAAAGAATCTGTTTATGTTCTATAACAAAGCTCCATTCGACCCAGAACTAGCATCCTCTACAGGGACTTATTACCAAGGTATAGACTATTTCATGATGCCGAGCTTACGGAACATTGGATTTAGCGTTAAACTTCAATTCTAACCTTAATTCGTAAAATTATGAAATCACTTTTTTTAGGAAAAATACAATGTATAGGGGCTACATGCTTATTTCTGTGTGGGATGAATGCCTGTACTGCCGGATATGAAGAAATGAATACCAATCCAGACAAGGTAACCGACGATATGCTGGATATGGATAATCTACGTACAGGAGGGTCAATCAGTGCCATGCAGTTGGACATCATCCCTTGCAGTGACGAAGGTGCCAACGCATTTCAACGCGCACAAAACCTGGTGGGAGACATTTTTTCCGGATACATGTCTGGTAGCGACAACTGGAACAGCTCTTCCAATAATCAGACTTACAATCTTCGCTTCGGAGGGTGGAGTGATGTGCTTTTCTCTATCGCATATCAGAACGTAATGCCTCAATGGAAAAAAATAGCGACAGAAGAAATCAAGACAGAAGAGCCGGTTACTTATGCCATAGGACAAGTTCTAAAAATAGCTGCTATGCACCGTGTAACCGACGCATATGGACCTATCCCATACTTCAAGTTCGGTGAAAGTCTCATGATTCCATACGACTCACAAGAAAAGGTATATGAATCATTCTTCAATGAGTTAACAGAGGCCAGCCAGATTCTAGAACAATATGCTACAGAGAATCCTTCGGCACGTCCGCTAAAGGGTTATGACTTAGTTTACGAAGGCGATGTAAGCAAGTGGGCAAAATTCGCCAATACTTTAATGTTGCGCCTGGCAATGCGCGTAGTGTACGTAAAACCCGACTGGGCACAAAAATATGCAGAACAGGCTGTAACCAAAAGCAAACTGGGAGTTATGACAAGTAACGCGGACAACGCACTTCTTCACAGCCACAATGGTATAACAGTCTACCATCCGCTCAACGTTGTATGGGATATGTATAAAGACGCACGAATGGGAGCTTCCATGGAATCTTACCTGAAAGGATATAAAGACAGCCGTATCTCTAAATACTTCAGTCAGGCAACCTCACCGGCCGGAGATTATCACGGAATGCGAAACGGAATTATCGTCGATGATATTGAAGGATACCGCGCGCTTTCCTGCCCTAATGTGCAAAAGACAGATCCTGTTCTATGGATGTGTGCTGCCGAAGCCTATTTTTTGAGAGCCGAAGGCGCTTTAAGACAATGGAACATGAATGGAACAGCTAAAGACTTATACGAACAGGGGGTTCAAACATCTTTCGAGCAGCATTCTGCCGCAATAGGTAATTATCTAACAGACGACACTGCCAAACCTGCTAAATTCGAAGACAAGGTAGGCAACAATAGTGCAGCTCCTCTCTCTACCATTACTCCGGTCTACAATACAGAAGCAGGATTCGAAGCAAACCTAGAACGCATTATTACTCAGAAATGGTTGGCAATGTTCCCAGAAGGAATGGAAGCATGGAGCGAATTCCGCCGTACAGGCTATCCTAAAATCTTCCCTGTCGTACAAAATTACAGCGGCGGAACAATTGATACGGAAAAACAGATTCGTCGTCTGCCATTTCCTCAGACTGAATACGACAACAACAATGCCAATGTGAAAGACGCAATTTCTCTGTTAAACGGTGCTGACCACGGAGGTACTCCATTATGGTGGGACAAAAAATAAACTTTCTAAAAACAAAACCAATATGAAAAATATATTATATTTCATTGCCTTGTTATGTTGCGTGGCTTTTATCGCATGCGACAAACAAACGACTCCAGAAGCTCTTGATGTACAAGTACCTCCCACAAAATCGGACGATTATTTTGAGGCATTAAGACAATATAAAAAGTCAAAACATCAGCTGTGCTTCGGATGGTTTGGAAACTGGACAGCTACAGGTTCGGCTATGTCAACACGTCTGGACAATGTTCCCGACAGTGTAGATATCATATCTATTTGGGGAAACACATTTAATCTGACCCCTGAGATGAAAGCTGACATGGCCTATGTGCAGCAGAAGAAAGGAACAAAAGTTATATTTACTATCTTTGCTCACACCGTACCGGAACTGTTTATAGCAGAAGATGGCACTATCGATTATGCAAGCTATGCCAAATCATTGAATGATACCATTATCAAATATAATTATGACGGTATCGACTTTGACTATGAACCTAATTATGGAGGAAGCGGTCCGTTATGCGACAAGAATAATATGGAAACATTTATCCACGAAATGGGTAAATATGTTGGTCCTAAATCAGGTACTGGTAAAATATTAAGCATTGACGGAGAACCTTATTATATGAATCCAGGGCTATCTGAATATTTTGATTATGGAATTGTGCAAGCTTATAACTCAACAGGAGATACAGATTTGCAAAACCGTTTCAATCGAGCCGCAGAAGTAGGATGGAAACCGGAACAATACATATTTACCGAAAATTTTGAAAGTCTATGGCAAACAGGAGGTAATCCAAGTTACCGCGATAAATATGGAAATGTGATGCCTTCTTTGGAAGGAATGGCTCGTTTCAATCCCGAACAAGGTCCCAAAGCTGGAGTAGGAACTTATCACATGGAATATGAATATTTGGCTCTGCCTGCTTATAAATATTTAAGACAGGCTATACAAATCATGAATCCTACTGTAAAATAAATACTATAAATCTATGAAAACATTAAATAAAATTCAAATTCTGATAGGCTTTCTGCTTTTATTACTGACTGGATGTAAAAATGCAGAAGAACTAAATCACCTGATCTATATGACAGGAACAGAAAAAACAACAGTCAGCAGAGTAACAATCGATGGTCCACAAAGTTTTGGTGTCAGCGCCACCTGTACGGCGAAAGCAGAACAGGACTTACACGTTTCCTTCAGAATAGACAACTCTCTGGTTGACAAATACAATAGCGAGAAAGGAACAAATTTTAAAGCACTTCCAGAAAAATGCTATAACTTAGAAAAAAGCGAATCTGTTATAAAACAAGGTTCTTGTGTATCAACTCCTGTCATGTTTAATCTCACAACAACAGAAGGAATGGAAGACGGAGTTGTCTACTTAGTACCTATTTCGCTGGCTTCAGCCGAAGGATACCCCATATTAGAATCTTGCCGAACAAACTATATCGTAATAAACCGTACTATCATAACTAAAGTTCTTTCTTTATCAGGAAACCGTTCACTGAATGTGCCGAAATTCAAGGAAGACCCTTCTTTGAAAAGTATCCCACAAATAACGATGGAATGCCGTGTTAAAGTCAACAAGTTCTGCAATACAGATCCATATATCAGTTCTATCATGGGTATTGAGTACGATGAAAACTTCTTGCTACGTTTCGGAGATGTTACTATTAAAAATAATCAGCTCCAAGTTACTGCTAAAGATCAGGTAACTCCTGAAATGACATTCGATACTGGTAAATGGTATCATATTGCAGTTGCTTTCGACGGAAATCAATTCATCGTATACGTCAATGGTGAGGTAGCAGCAACCAAACAAGCAACCAGAGGTCCAGTTAACCTATACGACGGAGGAGATTTTAACTTCGGATTCTCATACAACGGACGTTATCTGGACGGATATATAAGTGAAGCTCGCATCTGGACTAGAGTGCTTTCACAAGTTGAGATACAAGAAAACATGTGCTACGCACAACCTGACTCCGAAGGTCTGCTGGCTTATTGGAGATTTAATGACGGAGATCCAAAGACAGCAAAAGACTATACTGGTCATGGATATAATGCAGAAATCAAATCAGGAAACACATTGGAATGGGCTGACGGTATAAAATGTCCAGAACCACAAAACTAATACAAATATGAAAATAACTTATCAACTAATATTCATGATATTCCTGCTAGCAGGAATATCATTGGGAGTTTCATCATGCAAGGAAGATGAAGCAACTGAAAACGAATGGAATGCTACTTATGTATATATTCAGAGAAACGACTATCTGATTCTCAACAATTCTACATTCACGCTAAAACATTCTCCTGTCGGAGTTATCGGGAATGTAGAAATTACCTTTAAACTGAAAATCCAGAAACCTGCCGCTGAAGATATTACCGGTATACTTCAGCTCTCAGGAACAGGTGACATCCCAGTTTCTTCATTCAACCTGAGTACAGACAGCCCCGTTGTCAAGGCAGGGGAAACAGAATCTGAAGATATTGTACTGTCACTTAGCGATAAAGAAGCGCTCGCCCAAATTCACGACCTGGTAAGTGGAGAATTTAAAATTCAGCTTGTTAATTTGCAAACAGCAAATTCAAACACTATGATAAGTACCAATTCTGCACTTTCAGCAATTGCTTTCTCTGTAACCAAACAAGAATATTCAATAAATAATCTGGAAATTGGTGAACCGGAAAACAGCCACTTGATGGACCGTACCTCATGGTACATACAAGTAGAACCCGGATCACAAGGAAATGCATCTAACCTAATAGATGGGAATGCTTATTCCGATGTAGCTCAAGATAATGCAGGGTTCTGGGTTACAATAGATTTCCAGACTCCAAAAACGGTCACAGGTATAGTTACAAATCACTGGGGAGGTGCTTATTGTCCGACTCAAATAGAATTATTCACCTCCGACAATGGCTTAGAATGGAAAACAATGGGAACTATCGATGTACAAGGAGCTACACAAAAGATTAAGCTTATAGCCCCTGTTACAACCAGGCACCTGAAATACCAAATGCTTAAGTTCCCTGCCAGAGTAGACATTACTGAATTTAATGTTTACGAGGCAAACTAGTCAGTCTGATAACTTCAAAGCAAAGCACACGAATAAAATAAGAGTGTACTTCATACATTTTACAAAAGCCGTATCCAAACTCCAGTGAAGTGAAGTTTTTTTGAATCGGATACGGCTTTTTAGATTATTGAACTATTCCTCCAAAATTATTTCAACGTAAAATCAAAGCCTAAAAAGAGTTGTAAAAATTCCTTGCTAGAAAAATTAAAACAGCCCCTTAGTAAATGCCAAAAAGAATGACTACCTTTGCAAACTGAAATACAATCTGATAATTAATAAGGAAATATATAAGTTTTATGGCATTACAATGTGGCATTGTCGGTTTGCCCAATGTAGGAAAATCGACTCTTTTCAACTGTTTATCGAATGCAAAGGCTCAAGCAGCCAACTTCCCTTTCTGTACAATAGAACCTAACGTTGGTGTAATCACTGTTCCAGATGAACGTCTTAACAAATTGGCAGAATTGGTTATCCCCGACCGTATAGTACCTACAACTGTAGAAATTGTAGACATCGCAGGTCTGGTAAAAGGAGCCAGCAAAGGTGAAGGATTAGGAAATAAATTCTTGGCAAATATCCGTGAAACAGACGCAATTCTTCATGTACTGCGTTGTTTTGATGATGAAAATGTTACTCATGTCGACGGTAGTGTAGATCCTGTACGTGACAAAGAAATCATTGATACAGAGCTTCAGCTGAAGGATCTCGAAACAATAGAAAGCCGTATTCAAAAAGTACAGAAACAAGCCCAAACCGGAGGCGACAAAGTAGCTAAGCAAACTTATGAAGTACTGGTTCGCTACCGTGAAGCATTATTACAGGGAAAATCAGCACGTACCGTGCAGTTCGAAACCAAAGACGAACAAAAGATCGCTCATGAACTTTTCCTGCTTACTTCCAAGCCTGTAATGTACGTATGTAATGTAGATGAAGCCAGTGCTGTAAATGGTAACAAATATGTAGAGCAAGTACGCGAAGCTGTCAAAGAAGAGGGAGCAGAAATATTAATTGTTGCAGCCAAGACAGAAGCCGACATTGCAGAACTTGAAACATACGAAGACCGTCAGATGTTCCTTCAGGAAGTGGGACTGGAAGAATCGGGAGTCAGTCGTCTGATTCGTTCAGCCTATAAGCTGCTGAATCTGGAAACCTATTTCACTGCTGGAAAGATGGAAGTCCGCGCATGGACATTCCATAAAGGATGGAAGGCTCCTCAATGTGCCGGAGTTATTCATACTGACTTCGAGAAAGGATTTATCCGTGCAGAAGTCATCAAGTACGACGACTTTATCAAATACGGTTCGGAAGCAGCTGTACGCGAGGCTGGTAAACTGAATGTAGAAGGAAAAGACTATATCGTAGAAGACGGAGACATCATGCATTTCCGCTTTAACGTATAATATACCATTTTAGAAAATCGGCCGCTCATCAGCGACCGATTTCTTTTTTTAATCCTAAAACAAAAAACCATGAACTATCTTATTATAGGTACTGGCGGCGTAGGAGGAAGTATCGCCGGATTTCTTGCTCTGGCAGGAAAAGAAGTCACATGCATTGCACGGGGAAAACACCTCGAGAATATCCGTAATTATGGGCTGCATCTGAAATCAGATTTGAAAGGCGAACACTATCTGAAAGTAAACGCCTGTACAGCAGAAGAATATCAAGGGAAAGCTGATGTGATATTTGTCTGTGTAAAAGGATATTCCATCGACTCTGTCAAGGAGGTAATAGAACGTGCTTCAGCACCTCATACACTGGTTATTCCTATTTTAAATGTTTATGGTACAGGACCACGTATTGGTCGTTTGACACCTGAAGTAACTGTTCTCGATGGCTGTATCTACATCGTAGGATTTGTTTCAGGTGAAGGCGAAATCACTCAGATGGGAAGCATTTTCCGGCTGGTATTCGGAGCACGTCCGGAGCAGGGAGTTTCTCAGGAACGTATTGAAGCAATTGCAGAGGATGTCAGAAGTTGCGGTATCAAAGTCGATGTTTCCGATGATATCAACCGCGACACATTTATCAAATGGGCATTTATTTCGGCAATGGCATGTACTGGAGCATATCACGATGTACCAATGGGAGAAGTACAACACGAAGGCGAAGTACGAGATACATTTATCGGACTTTCCAGAGAAAGTGCAGAAATCGGACACAAGATGGGAATTTCTTATCCGGAAGATCCTGTTTCTTACAATTTGAAAGTAATAGATAAGCTCGACCCGCACAGTACAGCATCCATGCAAAAAGACCTTGCCCGAGGACATGCGTCGGAGATACAAGGTATGTTGTTCGATATGATTGATTTGGGTGAGCGTTTGGGAATATCTATGCCTACCTATCAAAAAGTAGCTCAAAAATTCAAGAATAAATGAAACATATAGTAGATATTGAAACCTGGGAACGGAAAGACAACTATAACTTTTTCCGTGGATTTGCGAATTCATGGATTGCTATCACCAGTGAAGTAGACTGTACTGAAGCTTACAACCACGCCAAAGCCAACGGAAAATCATTTTTTTTGTATTATCTTTATGCCATATTGCGCGCTGCCAATGAGATAAAAGAGTTCCGTTATCGCTGGGATAAAAACGGACAAGTAGTCTATCATGATACAGTGGATGTCATTTCCCCTATTGCTGTACCCGGCAAAACATTTTATACGGTACGCATCCCTTATCATGTTGATTTCGAAGCATTTTATACCGAAGCCAGACACATTGTCACATCTATTCCTGAAGATGGTGATCCATACGGAACTGATAAAAGCATTTATAAACAAGGAGATTTTGATGTAATCCTGCTAAGTGCCACTCCAAAACTATATTTCACTTCGATAACCTACACCCAACAGGAAGTAGGACATCCGCTGGATTATCCGCTGATGAATGCCGGTAAGGCCATCATACGCGAAGGCAAGCGTATCATGCCTATTGCACTGACTGTAAGTCATGCTTTTACAGACGGAGCACACATTTCACTTTTCTTTGAGAAAGTAGAACAATACCTCAAGGAAATCTGCAAATAATCATACACAAAAAACCACGGGACTTCATCCTATTCAGAACCAGCCTGAATCAATCATTCAGCAGTTCTTTTCGATTGGATGCAGTCCCGCAGATTATCAGTATTATTCACATTTCAAATAATCACAAAGCTTCTGTGTTGCCCTTGCCCGATGGCTGATTTTATTCTTTTCTTCATTGCCCATCTCGGCAAATGTTTCAGTATAACCTTCGGGGACAAAAACAGGATCATAGCCAAATCCTGAACAACCGCATTTTTTTTCGATTATTTCGCCTTTTACAACTCCTTCGAAGAGATGCTCCGTTCCACCCTCGATCAGGCAAATAGCCGTACGGAATTGCGCTTTACGGTTGATCTTTCCTTCCAGCTCTACAAGCAGTTTTTTCATATTGGCTTCCGAATCATGTCCTTCTCCTCCAGCATATCGGGCCGAATAGACACCCGGAGCACCTCCCAAGGCCTCAACCTCCAGACCCGTATCGTCGGCAAAACAATCCAGACCATAGTTTTTATAAATATATTCAGCTTTCAGAGCAGCATTTCCCTCCAGCGTATCAGCCGTTTCCGGAATATCTGCCTCACAATGGATATCCTTCAGACTCAGCACCTCTACCCTATCTCCTAATATGGCACGTATCTCATCCAACTTGTGTGCATTATTCGTTGCAAAAACCAGTTTCTTTTTCATAATCAATTTTATCTATCATATTTCTTCACAAAGATACACATACTCAAGCAACCATCCTCTACTTTCCGTCTGCTATTTCGCTGCAAAAACAGTCCTCCTCATTATAAAAAAGTCCGGCTTCTTTACAGAAACCGGACTTCCACACATAGTCAGCCTATATTAATTCAAAATAATTTCGTCTACAAATAAGTATCCCGGATTACCTTTTCCACCATGCCATGCTGGAATACTCTTTTCCGACAAAGCTTTTACTTTGACATAACGTGTCTTTACCGGAGTAAAGTTCAAGGTATGTACGTAAATCTGGTTCGGATCAGTTTCCTTCATTGCCGGATAAGACTCTGAAGCGACCTGTTTGAATGCCTTATTATCATCCGAAACCTCAACAGAAATACCTCTGGCATCGAATATCCAGTCACCTTTTTCTACACAGGCACGCAATGTCATCGAACTGATTTCTGTTGCTTCTTTCAAATCGATAACTGCCTCCATATCATTCTTATAAAACGCAATCCAATGACCAGTCTTATAATTGCGGTTACCAGTCATACCATCTACCAAGGTAGGCGCCCCATTAAATTCATATGCTTTATTAATGGGCTGAAGCATAGAAATAGGTTTGGCAGTCGATTTACTGAAAGAAATAGTATCACAAGTAATACGTGAATTGCCTTCCGGACGCACTGCTGTCATACGCAATACACAAGCCTGGTCAATTGACAGTCCATCTTCATATTTCAAAGAGGCTGCTGTCGGTTCTGTTCCGTCGAGTGTATAGTATATCGGAGCATTGTCAACGGTATATGCACTGACATCCAACTTACCTGTTTCCTGATTTGGAGCAATATTGACTTTCACATCCAAAATATGAGTTGCATAGTTCCAGCCCTTCAGCTTGTAAATATCCATCAGGCGCACTGTACGCTTCAAGAATCCCTCGTAATCTTTCTTCTTATCAGGAGCACTCCACTGAGTTTCGCAAAGAGCAGCCATACGTGGCAATACCATATACTGTGCCTGTGCAAAAGTAGGAATATATTCTGTCCACAGATTAGCCTGTACACCGGTAATGTATTTCTGTTCTTCCGGAGTCAAGGCAGACGGCATTGGCTCGTAGCTATATACTCTTTCCATAGGCAAATAACCTCCGATAGCCAACGGTTCTGTTTCTGTATCCTTAGCCTGATAATAGTCAAAATACAAGTATGTATTCGGAGTCATGATAACATTATGCTTCTGGCGTGCAGCCTCAATACCTCCGGATTCACCTCTCCATGACATAACAGTTGCATTAGGAGCCAGACCACCTTCCAAGATTTCGTCCCATCCGATAATGTTACGTCCATGTTCATTCAAGAACTTTTCTGCTTCTCTTATCACATAACTTTGCAGGTATTCTTCTTTTGAATGTTTGCTGTCGCCTTTGATACCCAAAGCCTTGATTCTAGCCTGACATTTCGGACAAGTTTTCCATTTATCTTTCGGACATTCATCTCCACCTACATGAATATATTCTGACGGGAAGATTTCAATAATTTCAGCCAGCACATCCTTAATAAACTGAATTGTTTTGTCATTTCCGGCACATAGTACATTATCAGAAACGCCCCACATACGCCAAACTTCATACGGACCACCTGTACATCCTAGTTCCGGATAAGCAGCCAATGCAGCCTGCATATGTCCCGGAAGGTCTATTTCAGGAATAACGGTTATATAGCGTTCTGCAGCATAAGCAACAATCTCCTTGGCTTGTTCCTGAGTATAGAAACCACCGTAAGGCTTTCCATCGTATTTTCCCGAGTTACGTCCTATAACAGTTTCACTACGTTTTGAACCGATTTCTGTCAGTTTCGGATATTTCTTTATTTCGATACGCCAACCTTGGTCTTCAGAAAGATGCCAGTGTAAACGGTTGATATTATGCAGTGCAAGCATATCAATATACGTTTTGATTTCATCCATCGTAAACATATGACGGCCAACATCAAGCATCATTCCGCGATAGCTGAAACGCGGTGTATCGTTTATTTCTACAGCAGGAAGTTCGATTGCACCACCTCCTTCATGAACAGAAACAGATTTACGCAATGTCTGGATTCCATAAAATACACCAGCTTCTGAAGGAGCCTCAATGACAACCTTTCCTCCGTCGACAGTCAGATGGTAAGCCTCTGGAGAAGTTGCCTCCAGTCCTAATTTCAATACGATTCCGCTTTCTTTATCACCCTCCTGTACTTTCAGTTCAATACCGGTCTGTTCTTTAATAAAAGAAGCCAGAAATTCGGCATTTTTCTTCATTTTTTCATTACCGGCAGTGTAATAAATAGTTTCTCCACTCTTCAGCAAAAATCCACTTTGTTGAGGTGTGGTAATTTCAAGAGGCATAGGCACAATCTGATAATCAGCGACAGCCGTTGGCTTATCCGTACACGATGTAATCATCATTCCGGCAAACGCCAGCCCGAGACAGTTAAATTTCGAAAATGGGTTCATGATAATAATATTAAAGTTAGTAATTAGAATGACACAATATCGCTCAATTGATGCAAGCTTACGGAAATATCTTCCAAAGGTGTTCCGTCAGCCGAAGTAACCAAAATCTTCTTAGGTACTCCAGGCAGCAGGTCGAAGAAATTATCAGAGAAACGTACTCCCTGAACAGGTATTTCTACAAATACATCACGAGCCAGTTGTTTGGATTTTAATGTCAGCTCATAAGCTCCATCTTTCTTTCGTATCTTACAACTTATTTCAGGATGGGGCAAATGTTGCTTTTTGGCAAACACCGGATAATATACTTCGTCTGAAAGTACCCTCCGGTCAACACCACTACGTAAAGTCATATGTATAAATGAAGTAGTCGTATCACAAGCTGCGAATGCTTTATTCCAGTCTTCTTCATAAAAGACAGCAGAAGCATTAGCTGGCAACGTACCTTCTACCTGATGCCTGCGATATACTTTTCCATTAAAATCCATAAGTTCTATCTGCAATATTGCTTTTTCGCTCTTCAATACATCCGAAAGCACATAATAGCGCAGTTTATCACCTTCACGAATTGCATCTATCAATACCGGAGCAAAAGCCCGGCGAGTCTGGTAATGCATAGCCTTCCAGTTTCCATAATAATCGATACCCGACCATGACACAACCGGCCAGCTGTCATTTAGTTGCCAGAGCAAACTACCCATACAATAAGGTCGGTTTCTGCGATGTGCCTCCATTCCGTGACGCATTCCATATCCCTGCAGAACAAGTCCCATATAAACTAAATCCTCAAACTTTTCCGGAACATGATAATAAATACCCATTGTTTTCTTAATCAGGAAGTTGCCAATCGTACTTTTCTGATGGGCATTCATAACCGGTGACTCCAGACCGTAGTCTGCCGGCGAAGCAAATGTACGTATCGTCTTCATCTCCGGAAAAGACTGAAAACCAAACTCACTCATAAAACGCGGAATCTCTGTATCCAGCGTTTCAAAAGGTTTCTGTCCATACCAAGTTCCCCAGTTATGACTATCGCCGATCTTCCAGCTTTCAGGCCGTCCCCAATTGGCTTCATAAGGCGATCCTTCCAGATAAAAGCGTCCCGGATCGAACTCCTTTACTTTCTCGGGCAAAAGCCGGCGGAACAATACGTCATATCCATCCAACATTTGCTGATATATCTCAGGAGCATATTTTTTCTTCCAGCCCCAATAACGCAAGCCCTCATATATTTCATTATTACCACACCACATTGCCAAAGAAGCATGATTCCGTAAACGCTTGATATTATATACTGCTTCTTCCGAAACTCGCTTCAAAAAAGCCGGGTCATGCGGATAAGGTGTACAAGCAAACATAAAATCCTGCCAGACAAGAATACCTCTTTTATCAGCTTCCTCAAAAAAGGCATCGTCTTCATAGATTCCCCCACCCCATACGCGTATCATATTCATATGCGCAGCCTGTACATCATCCAGCAGGCGAACGTATCGTTCACGGGTTACACGTGGCAGAAGAGCGTCTGAAGGTATCAGATTAGTACCTTTGGCAAACATCGGAATGCCATTCACTTCAAAATAGAAACTCATTCCTAAGCTATCCTTTTCATGGACAACACGCACCGTTCGCAATCCGATCTGGTGTTGTTTTTTTGCAACAAGCTTACCATCTACACATACCGATACTTCAAATGCATATAAGGCAGCTTCTCCCCGCCCATTAGGCATCCAAAGATGCGGAGAATCAATCGATAAAGGCAGTGACAAATTATTCACACCTGGCTGTAACCAGACAGTCTTTTCTACACTTCCAGCCTGTTCATTCCGATAAGCACAAGTCACTTTTATCTGAGCTTCCTGAACCGTTCCGGTAATATTGTTTACTTCCAGGCGGTTGTCTATTTCTGCACGTTCGGAAGTAACCGACTTCTGATGTACAAAATAATCTTCTACTACAGCCTTGTTGGTAAATTCCAGATATACAGGTCGCCAGATGCCACAAGTAACCATTCGGATTCCCCAGTCCCATCCATAGGAATAAGGGGCTTTACGGGTAAACACACTCAGTTTCTGTGGATAATGGTCGTTAGCAGCAGGATAATCAAAACCATTGGTTTCCCATTGAGGCATTACCTCACGGATTGGGGAACGAAAACGTACAAGTAGTTTGTTTTCTCCTTTTCTTAAATTTCGCTTGACAGGAATACGATATCCGACAAACATGTTATCGGTTCTTTGTAATAATGCACCATTCAGGAATATATCCGCATAAGTATCAAGTCCTTCAAATACCAAAAAGATTTCCTCATGTGCCGATTGTTCTTCTGTTAATACAAAAGACGTACGATACAACCAGTCTTCATTCTCAACCCATTGTATTTCTTTTTCATTCATCCCATAAAAAGGATCGGGTAACTTATCGTGAGCAATCAAATCCTGATGTACCGTGCCCGGAACCTGTGCAGCAAGCCATTCGTGGCTTCCATACTTGGAAAACTCCCAGTTAGCATGAAGAAAGAGATTCTGAGCTAACGCATTGCCCCATACAGAAGTGCCAAAAGATAAAAAACTAGCTAAAAACATCATCGGAATAACTTTCCACATGCATCTCATATTACAGATTTAAGAATTATACCACTAATATGGTACAAAATAAAATAAGTTTTTCCGATAATACAAATTAAACGGAAAAACCTATTCTATTTTAAATATATCTTAGAGAAATATTTACTTTTACTTTCGTTTATTTTACTTTCAGCTTGTCGAATCCTTCTCCATACACGCCTACTACATTGCTTTGGGAAATAAACGCATCAGGATCAATATCCTTCACCAGACGGAAGATATCAAGTGATTCGCCTTTTCTTGCCAATACAACAATAACTTTTATATCTTGTTTACTGTACCAGCCCTGTCCATCAAGAAGAGTTACTCCACGGTCTATCTTGGTAGAAATACCTTCCGCAATCTGTTCATATTTCCGTGAGAATATCAGGAACTGAACCGACTGACGAGTACTGTTTATTACATAGTCGATAACTATGCTCATAATGAACAAAACACAGAAGCCAAACAAAACTCTCTTCCAGTCATGAAAGATAAAATAGCACGACGAAATGATTACAATATCGCAATACATCATCATACGTCCCAAAGTAACATCCTTGTACTTGTTGATAATCCATGCGATAATATCAGTACCTCCCGTACTACCGTTATTACAAAATACAATGCCTATTCCAAAGCCCAGCAATCCGGCTCCTATTACACAAGCCATAAACTCTTGTCCCGGACCAAGCAGTTGCGGGAGATTTCCGTCACTGCCCCTGAACAGAACCTGAAACCACCAAAGCAGGAAAGTCAGCATGAAAATAGCATATATCGTCTTTACACTGAACTTTGGTCCCAGAATCTTCAAAGCAAACCCCAGAAAAACAGCATTAATCACAAAGTAAGAAACCTGAATTTCTACTCCTGTAGCATAATAAATAATAGCGGCAATACCACTGACTCCTCCTGTCGTGATCTGATAAGGAAGCAGAAAAGCTACCCATCCCAGTGCATAACATATCAGTCCGAAAGTAATGGCAAGGTAGTCTTTCGACTCCCTGCCAATTTTTTTCTTCAGAATCGTTTCCATAAAACGACTGCTATTAAAGTACAATATTTACAATCTTCTTCGGAACAATAATGACCTTTTTAGGAGTCTTTCCTTCAATCCATTTTTGAGATTGTTCGTCAGCCATTACAGCAGCTTGTATCGTGTCATTATCTGCATCTGCAGGGAACTCCATAGTGAAACGAGCCTTTCCGTTGAAAGAAATGGTATATTTTACACTATCTTCTTTCAGATATTCTTCATTAAATGCCGGCCATTGTGCATCACAAACAGATGTTGTATTGCCCAAAGCTTCCCACAACTCTTCTGCCAGATGAGGAGCAAATGGAGCAATGATGACAATCAAGTCGCTCAACACGGCCTTGTTACGGCACTTCAGTGAAGTCAGTTCATTCACACAAATCATGAATGCACTGATAGAAGTATTGTAAGAGAAGGTTTCGATATCACCAGTTACTTTCTTAATCAACTTATGAACAGCCTTCAACTCCTCTTTAGTCGGTTCTCCTTCTGCTGGCATGAAGTTGCCCTGACGGTCGTAGAACAAGTTCCAGAGTTTCTTCAAGAAACGGTGAACACCATCGATACCATTTGTATCCCATGGTTTAGACTGCTCTACCGGTCCGAGGAACATTTCGTACATACGCAGTGTATCAGCTCCGTATTTCTCTACAATCATATCCGGATTCACTACGTTATACATCGATTTACTCATCTTTTCTACAGCCCATCCACAGATATACTTGCCGTCTTCCAAAATAAATTCGGCATTGTTGTATTCCGGACGCCAGTTTTTGAAAGCTTCTACATCCAATACGTCATTTGAAACGATATTAACATCTACATGAAGCGGAGTCACATCGTACTGATCTTTCAAGCCCAATGAAACGAATGTGTTAGTATTCTTGATACGGTAAACGAAATTGCTTCGTCCCTGAATCATACCCTGATTAACAAGCTTCTGGAATGGTTCTTCCTTAACACTTACACCCAGATCGAACAGGAACTTGTTCCAGAAACGAGAATAAATCAAGTGTCCGGTAGCATGTTCTGTACCACCTACGTACAAATCAACATTCTGCCAGTAATGGTCGGCTTTCTCAGAAACCAGTGCCTGATCATTGTGCGGATCCATGTAACGCAAATAATAAGCCGATGAACCAGCAAATCCCGGCATGGTATTCAGTTCAAGTGGGAAAACGGTTACGTTATCTATTTTAGAATTTTCTACGACTTCACCTTTAACCACATCCCATGCCCACTTAGTAGCATGTCCCAATGGAGGTTCTCCGGTTTCCGTAGGCAAGAACTTATCTACCTCAGGAAGTTCCAGTGGCAACTTGCTCTCATCAATCATATAAGGCATACCATCCTTGTAATAAACCGGGAACGGTTCACCCCAATAACGCTGACGAGAGAAAATAGCGTCACGCAAACGATAGTTTACTTTTACACGACCCAACTGATGCTCCTTCACATATTTTTTGGTTGTGGCAATAGCTTCTTTGATAGTCAGTCCGTTCAGGTTCAAGTCGCAATACGGAGTAGCTCCTGCTTTCGGAGAATTACATACGATACCTTCTTTAGCATCGAAGCTTTCTTCCGACACATCACATCCTTCTACCAATGGAACGATAGGCAAGTTGAAGTGTTTTGCAAAAGCATAGTCACGACTATCGTGAGCCGGAACAGCCATAATGGCTCCTGTACCATATCCAGCCAATACATAGTCGCTGATCCATACCGGAACAGATTCACCAGTAAACGGATTCACTGCATATGAACCACTGAATACACCGGTAACACGGCGATCGGCGATACGTTCACGTTCGGTACGCTTCTTCGTACGGTCCAAATAAGTTTCCACTTCTGCTTTCTGTGCCTCAGTTGTCAGTACAGGAACCAGTTCACTTTCAGGAGCCAGTACCATGAAAGTAACACCAAACATAGTATCAGCACGAGTAGTAAAGATGGTAAATTCCAAATCGCTGTCTTTTACCTTGAAACGTACCTCTGCACCTTCCGAACGACCAATCCAGTTACGCTGTGTTTCTTTCAGAGAATCAGTCCAATCTACAGTTTCCAGTCCGTCGAGCAAGCGCTGAGCATATGCTGACACACGCAGACACCACTGACGCATCTTCTTCTGCACCACCGGATAACCACCACGTTCAGATACGCCGTCCACTACTTCATCGTTAGCAAGTACAGTACCCAGTTGCGGACACCAGTTAACCATAGTTTCACCCAAATAAGCGATACGGTAGTTCATCAGCACTTCCTGCTGTTCCTTTTCGCTCTTTGCTTTCCATTCTTCTGCTGTAAAGCTCAGTTCCTCACTACAAGCTACATCCAGTCCTTCTGTTCCTTCCTCCTCGAAATGCTTGATCAGTTCACTGATAGGTTCAGCTTTTCCACAAGTATTGCAATAATAGCTGTTGAACATTTTCTGGAAAGCCCATTGAGTCCAGTGATAATAACCAGGCTCACAAGTACGAACTTCACGGTCCCAGTCGAATGAAAAACCGATTTTATCCAACTGCTGGCGGTAACGGTTAATATTGTTTACGGTAGTGATAGCCGGATGCTGACCGGTCTGAATTGCATATTGTTCAGCAGGCAAACCATAAGCATCGTATCCCATCGGATTCAATACATTATAGCCCTGCAAGCGTTTGTAACGAGCATAAATATCACTGGCAATGTAGCCCAGCGGGTGACCAACATGAAGTCCTGCTCCCGACGGATAAGGGAACATGTTCAGTACATAGAACTTCTTTTTCGATTCGTCTTCGACAACCTTGTAGGTTTTGTTGTCTACCCACTTTTGCTGCCATTTTTTCTCGATCTCTCTGAAATTATATTCCATAGTGATGTTATATATTTGATTTTTACTATTTCCCACAATATCGTGCAAAGATAGTAAGACTTCGGGAATAAAACCGATTTTTCCGCTAACAAATATCCGACCAATCCGTTATCTTGCAGCCTATTAACTCATACTCCTTCCCTAGTTGACATTCCTGTCGCTTTTTCCCCATTGCTCAACAGCTAATTATACTGCATCTTTTCACACTAATACTTATCAGGTTTTTAACGGAATAATCAACTATTACTAACAGGTTGTTAACACCTGTTGAAACAATAACTAAAATTCTATTTATCAGAAATATATACCTGTTAAATTCCCCATATAGAACAAGGATTTTAACAGAGATATTCACACTTATTTTATACCCCTGTTTATATACAAATACACTTTTCAACAAGCTTATCAAAAGAGTTTTTCCCAACAGCAGCTACACCCAAAAAGAAAATTCCCCTCTGAGCTTTCCGTTTTTCTGTAAAGCAGAAACAATAACGGAGCCCAGAGGGGAATCGATATCAGATAAATTAAAAAGTTACTTTTCGAAGTCAGCCCAGTTAGTCAGACGCATATCACCCTGTTTGATGAAAACCTGATGCATACCCAACGCCGCCGACAAACTGTGGCAAGTCTGTCCCTTGGTAGAAATCTTCAGATAATCCCACAACAGTTGTTTATAGTCTGGATGTGCACAGTTTTCGATTACAGCCTGTGCACGTTCCATCGGACTCTTTCCACGTAAATCAGCAATACCCTGTTCGGTGATAATCACATTTACAGAGTGTTCACTATGATCGAGGTGAGAAACCATCGGCACGATTGAACTGATACATCCTCCTTTTGCCGTCGACGGACAAGAGAAGATAGAGATATAAGCACTGCGGGTAAAGTCGCCCGAACCACCAATACCATTCATCATCTTCGTACCGCAGATATGAGTTGAGTTTACATTTCCGTAAATATCCGCTTCGATGGCTGTATTCATTGAAATGACACCGATACGACGAACAACTTCCGGACAGTTAGATATTTCCGACGGACGAAGTACAAGCTTGTGACGGAAGAAATCCATATTATCATAAATATCTTGCAGACAGTCGTTTGTAACACTGAGTGAACAAGTACTTCCAAACTTGATTCTACCCTCTTTAATCAATTTGATGACTGAGTTCTGAATAACCTCCGTATACATTTCGAACGGTGGAATACTGGAATCCTTACCTAGTGCACTGAGTACAGCATTAGCAATGTTTCCCACTCCCGACTGCAACGGAAGGAAAGTAGACGGAATGATTCCTCGGCGCATATCTGCTGCAAGGAAGTCAGCTACATTCTGACCAATTTTATCCGTAATAGGATCCGGCTCATGGAATCCTCTCGCTTCATCAGGCAGATTCACTTCAACCACTCCTACTATCTTTTCCGGACTTACCTGAATATAAGGCAATCCGATACGGTCGCTTGGACGTACAATAGGAATCGGACGACGATAAGGAGGGCGCTCCATTTCGTACAAATCGTGCACACCTATCAGGCTTTTGCTGTGCGCAGCATTAAGCTCTACTATCACCCGGTCGGCAAGACGAGCAATTGTCGGAGTAATTCCCACACCTGCAGTCAGATAGATCCGTCCGTCTTCTGTAATTTCACAGGCTTCGATGATAGCTGTAGTTACATGACCTAAAAAACCGGAACGCAAACGCTGGGCAACCTGAGAAAGATGTATATCCGTATAATTGATTTCACCGGCATTGACTGCTTTGCGGAAGTCAGTATTCGTGGTATATGGAGCACGGAAGTGAATAGCATGAGCACGAGTCAGCACTCCGTCGCAAGAATCTCCGGTAGAAGCTCCCGTAATAATACCTACCTGAAAGTGTTCTCCCCTGACGTGTTTTTCTTCAGCCTGCCTCGCAAGCTCTGCAGTTACGGCTTTCGGACTTCCTGCCGGCGTAAACCCGCTCAGGGCAATTATCTCTCCATCTTTTATCAAGCTGGCAGCTTCGGCTGCGGTCATAAAATTATAAGTCATGGTATTAGGTGTTTTTATAATTATTAGTATTAAACTTACAAAATCTGCTTATTAGTATTTACGGTTAAAAATCTCGGAATAAATAAATGCACGCCTTGCGTCCGCAGGTGTCTTCAACCGGACAGTTCTACCCGACTCAGGCTGTTGGGCAGTAGTTAGTGCATCCTTCTGAGGCGCTTCTTCCGATAACTTCCGATGCTTTCTCCCCTCTCCTTTTCTTTTCTTATTAAGCTTATTATCAACACTTTGCTCAACGCATTCATTTTGCTGACCAGCCATGACAATATCCGGCTCTACATGGACTGTTGCCGGCTTAACCATCTTCTTACGGGAGGGTTTGTTCCTTTTCTTTTCCTTTTTGGCATAATTCTGATAAGCGGCGAAAGCAATAGCCGCCACTATAACAAATATTTTTATCACTTCGTCCATAGTCTGCCAAAATGTTAAGGATTTGCCCAAAGATACTAATAAATATAACACATTCATGGATTTTAGGGAAGAAACTCATATCTTTGCAAATGAATTTATTAAATAATAACATAACATTATGACAAAAGAAGCTACGGGAGCGGACTTTAAATCCGCAACCGAACTGGAAACCAAAAAACTGTTTATCGAAACCTACGGCTGTCAGATGAATGTTGCGGATAGCGAAGTCATCGCATCTATCATGCAAATGGCAGGATACAGTCCGTGTGAAAGCCTTGATGAAGCTGATGCCGTATTTATGAACACTTGTTCTATCCGTGACAATGCCGAGCAGAAAATCCTGAACCGGCTGGAGTTCTTCCATTCTCTGAGAAAGAAGCGCAAGCACCTGATTGTCGGAGTATTGGGATGTATGGCAGAACGTGTAAAAAACGATCTGATAGAAAACCACCACGTCGACCTGGTAGCAGGACCGGATGCTTATCTGACATTGCCCGATTTGATCGGCGCAGTTGAGGCAGGAGAGAAGGCCATCAATGTAGAGCTTTCTACGACTGAAACTTACCGTGATGTCATTCCGTCACGCATCTGTGGAAATCACATTTCCGGATTCGTATCTATCATGCGCGGCTGCAACAATTTCTGTCACTATTGCATTGTGCCTTACACTCGCGGACGCGAAAGAAGCCGTGATGTGGAAAGCATCCTGAACGAAGTGCACGATTTACAGCAGAAAGGGTATAAGGAAGTAACGCTGTTAGGCCAGAACGTCAATTCTTATCGCTTCGAGCGGGAAGGAGAGGTCGTAACATTCCCGATGCTGTTACGTATCGTTGCCGAGGCTGTACCCGAAATGCGTGTACGCTTTACCACTTCACACCCCAAAGACATGAGTGATGAAACACTGCATGTCATTGCTGAAGTACCTAACGTATGCAAGCATATCCACCTGCCGGTACAGAGCGGAAGTTCGCGTATTCTGAAACTGATGAACCGCAAATATACGCGCGAATGGTACCTGGAAAGGGTAGAGGCCATCCGTCGCATCATTCCCGACTGTGGATTGAGTACTGATATCTTCTCCGGATTCCACTCCGAGACAGAAGAAGATCACCAGATGAGTCTTTCGCTGATGCGTGAATGTGCATACGACTCAGCTTTCATGTTCAAATATTCCGAACGACCGGGAACATATGCTTCGAAACATCTGCCTGATGATGTTCCCGAAGAAGTTAAAATACGCCGGTTAAACGAAATGATTGAATTGCAGAACCAGTTATCTGCCGAAAGCAATGCCCGCGATGTAGGAAAGACATTCGAGGTACTGGTAGAAGGCGTATCAAAACGCTCCAAAGAACAGTTATTCGGACGTACCGAGCAGAATAAGGTAGTCGTATTCGACCGTGGCACACACCGTATCGGTGATCTTGTACGTGTGCGTATCACCGAATCCAGCTCTGCTACCCTGAAAGGTATCGAAGTAACCGAATAACCCCAGACAATAAAAACAAATTTCTTATTTATAATTCAAAATCCGAAAAGAAACAATGAAAAGAAGAATCACGCTCAGTTGGCTGCTCATGGCGTTAATCTGTCTGCCCATGTTCGCCCAAATGCAAGATCCGGTACGATTCAAGACCGAATGGAAAAACCTTTCGGCCAATGAGGCTGAAATTATTTTTACTGGTACAATGGACCAGGGCTGGCATGTTTATTCTACCGACCTGCAAGAAGGAGGTCCTACTTCTGCCACTTTCAACATCGACAAGATAGAAGGAGCAGAGCTGGTAGGAAAACTTACGCCGATAGGGAAAGAAATCAAACAGATGGACCCTATCTTCGAAATGGAAGTAAAATTCTTCGAAGGCACAGCTAAATTCTCACAGAAAGTTAAGCTCACTGGAGGTGACTATCTGATTACCGGATACCTGGAATTTGGTGCATGCAACGACCAGAACTGTCTGCCACCTACCAGCGTTGATTTTTCTTATAAAGGTACTGTAGCCGCAGCCGCTTCGGCAACAGCTGCACCTGCTAAAACAGAAGAAGCAGCTGCACCTGCCGAATCAACAGAAACAGTAGATTCTACAGCAGCCGTAACAACTGCCCCTCAGACGTTGCAGGAAGCTACCGATTACTGGAAACCGGTTATCAAAGAGCTGTCCAATTACGGAAGCACCGAAGAACAGGAATCACATTCCTGGATTTACATCTTCTTCACCGGTCTGGTAGGAGGTATTCTGGCACTGTTCACACCTTGTGTATGGCCAATTATTCCGATGACTGTCAGCTTCTTCCTGAAACGTACTAAGGACAAAAAGAAAGGTATTCGTGACGCATGGACCTATGGTGCATCTATCGTTGTGATCTATGTAGCGCTGGGACTAGCTATTACACTGATATTCGGAGCTAGTGCACTGAATGCATTGTCTACCAATGCCATCTTCAATATCCTGTTCTTCCTGATGCTGGTTATCTTTGCGGCTTCTTTCTTTGGAGCATTCGAGATCACCCTGCCCTCTAAGTGGAGCAACGCTGTCGACAGCAAGGCTGAAGCAACAACCGGTCTGCTGAGTATCTTCCTGATGGCATTCACTTTGTCATTGGTATCATTCTCTTGTACAGGTCCTATCATCGGCTTCCTGTTGGTAGAAGTTTCTACTACCGGTAGTGTTGTAGCGCCGGCTATCGGTATGTTAGGATTTGCCATTGCACTGGCTTTACCTTTCACACTGTTCGCTATGTTCCCGTCATGGCTGAAATCAATGCCGAAATCCGGAGGTTGGATGAACGTTATCAAGGTGGTACTGGGATTCCTGGAACTGGCATTTGCTTTGAAATTCCTGTCGGTAGCCGACCTTGCTTACGGCTGGAGACTGCTCGACCGTGAAACATTCCTTGCACTTTGGATCGTTATCTTTGCTCTGCTGGGTATGTACCTGCTGGGTAAGATCAAATTCCCTCACGACGACGACAACAATAAGGTAGGAGTAGGACGTTTCTTCCTGGCACTCATCTCACTGGCATTTGCCGTATATATGATTCCGGGACTTTGGGGAGCTCCTCTGAAAGCTGTCAGCGCATTTGCACCTCCTATGCAGACTCAGGATTTCAACTTATACAAGAATGAAGTACACGCCAAGTTTACCGACTTCGATGCCGGTATGGAATACGCTCGCCAGAACAACAAACCGGTCATGATAGACTTCACCGGATATGGTTGCGTAAACTGCCGTAAGATGGAACTTGCTGTATGGACTGACCCGAAAGTAAGTCAGATGCTGAACGACGACTACGTACTTATCACGCTGTATGTAGACGAAAAGACTAAGCTTCCAGAACCGATAAAGGTTACAGAAAACGGAACAGAACGTACTCTTCGTACAATAGGTGACAAGTGGAGCTACCTGCAACGTTCTAAGTTCGGAGCCAATGCACAGCCATTCTATGTATTGCTCGACAACGAAGGCATGCCTCTGAACAAGTCATATTCTTACGACGAAGACATTGCTAAATATGTAGACTTCCTCCAGACAGGATTGAAAAACTACAAAAAATAATTATCCTCAGGATAAATTAATAGGAAAGCTTCCGGAAAGTCATTCATTTGACCTCCGGAAGCTTTTTTTATTTTACGCCACAAGCAAAAATCACTGTTTTCAGTGACAAAGAATTCTTCCGGAATACCGTTTCTTTGTAAGATAAACGAACCTCAAACAATCCATATCATGAAAGTAAGATTCTTATATTTATTGTGCTTGCTGACGTGTATATTACCAGCTTGCTCAAGCGATGACAATGAACCGGTAGACGAACCTGTAACAATAACAGTAACAGGCGTAAGCGTTTCACCCGAAAGCATCAGTCTGGAATGTGGAGAAACAAAGCAGCTGACAGCCAAAATATCACCGGAAAATGCTACGGCAGGAGATATTACATGGACTTCATCCGATGAAGCAATAGCTACGGTATCATCCGATGGAACTGTAACCGGTATAAGCAAAGGAACGGCCACCGTTACAGCCACAGTAAGCGGAAAAAGCGGAACATGTGAGGTGACTGTTACCCAAGAAGTACAGTCGGTAGAAATATCGCCTGCTACAGCAACCTTAACCAGCAAGGGAGAAACCATACAGCTCACCGCTACAGTCCTTCCAGAAGGGGCAGGAGAGGCCTCATGGACATCTTCCGACGAAGCAGTAGCCACAGTATCACCCGAAGGCATTGTAACAGCCATAGGCGAGGGGACAGCTACCATCACAGCTACAGCCGGAGAAAAAACAGCTACTTGTACAATCACTGTCAGTATCTCTATTGTAGATATCGAGGGTAACCAAGCTACATTCCATCTCGACGGAGCCAGCGCTGCACAAGTATCACAAGCCATCAGTGAAGCGGCTCAGGCAGGTGTAACCCGTTTTATACTCACAGGAGATTCCGAAGCACTGGGACTATATGATGGAAATCCTTTCAGCGGCATCCAAATCGAATTACTCGACTTATCCGGAGTAACCGGATGGCAAGACCGGGATGCAGATGGCCTTCCTGAGTTGCCGGCAGAAAGCTTCAGACATACAGGCAGTTCCGATTTCTCCGGATTACAGGAAGTCATCCTGCCTCAGGAAATACAGCAACTGCAAGATTATGCTTTCTATAAATGCACCAACCTGACCAAAATCACCGCTCCGGGCGTAGTCAGAGTAAACAGCTTTGCTTTCCAAAGTTGCACCAAACTGGCAGAAGTAAGTATGCCTGAAGTTACTTACCTTGGTACCAATGCCTTTATGTCAACAGCCCTGCAAGTTGCAGACTTCCCCAAATTGCAAACCCTTGAGGGTAGTGTATTCTGGCTTTGTTCCAAACTGACAGAAGTCAATTTGCCGGAAGCAACGACAATCGGAAACGCGACACTGGTTTCACAAGGTGGTTCCCGTACAGGAATAAATACATTTGGCGACTGTTCACAGCTGGAAAAAGTATACTTGCCTAAAGCAACTACCATCGGAGATGATGCATTCAGCAACTGTAAGTCACTGAAAGAAATAGAGCTTCCGCAGGCAACAACTGTCGGAATCAAAGCCTTCTATAACTGTACCGCACTGACCAGCGTCAACCTGCCTCAGGCAACCGCTCTAGGTGATGATGTATTTACAGAATGTACAGCCTTAAATACAATCAAGCTGACCGCCGAAGGAAGCATTTCGGTACAAAATACAACATTCGGACCAGCCGATACCATCACAAAGAATGTCGACCTTACCCTGAATATCAATAAAAAAGGAGAAACATGGGATGAGTTCTGGCAAGAAGAAGAATGGAAAGACCATAAATGGAAAAGCATTTCCTTTGTTGAATAAGCTTTAATCCTACCATAAACGAATGCAGGTTATCCGGACAGAAGTTTCCCAGATAACCTGCATTTTTCATATCATTCCAGACTCTGATACGTCTTTCGGATCTCATTCCACAAAAACGACCGCTCATACCTGCTCCCGATCAGCTCTCTCGACTTACCTGCCATTTCCATCCTTGCATGCTCATCAGTAAGCATAAACTTCATCGCCTTCAGCAAAGCCGATTCATCGTGAGAAGGAATAATCAGACCATTCACTCCATGACAGATAATCTCGTTGCATCCATTGATATCGGTTACGATACAAGGCAATCCCATAGCTCCCGCCTGAAGCACGACATTAGGAAAGCCCTCCCTGTAACTGGGAAAAACAAAAACATCCGAAGCAGCCAGATACGGTCGGATATCATTCTGCCATCCGGCAAAAGTTATTCTACTGTTCTCCAGAAGCATACGCTTTGTCTCTGGTAATACCGGATCCAGTTTTTCCTCAAAATCACCAACCAGAAGAAGCCTGCAAGCCGGGAAATCAGCTTCCAGTTGTTTGAATGCCCTGGCAAGTTCATTCATCCCCTTGTCACCGACAATTCTTCCCACAAAACAGAACGTCACACATCCTTTTTCCCGGATATCTTCAGCCTTTCTCATGACTTCCTCCGTCCGGTCAAAATACGACATATCAATTCCGTTGATATTCCCGTTTCCGACGATATGCAACTCCTTCCGGGTAATTCCAAACCGTATCAGATCATTCTTCACACCCTTACCTTCCGGATTAATAAACGTAGCACAGGCACACGTCAGCCTGTCCGTAGTCATCAGCAACTTCCGTTTCAGTCCCGTCGAAGTAGGGAAGACCAGTCCGGTAAACATATGCATTCTAACCGGCACCCTACACATCCAGGCTGCCAGCATTCCCAGCAGACCAGCTTTCGGAGTCAGCGTATGTACCATCCAAGGCTTTTCTTTCCGTATCAGCCGGACCAGAGCAAAAAGCGACTTCAAATCCTGAATAGGAGAGATGCGTCTTTCCATACGGACAGCAACCGTTCTTATCCCTTCTCTTTTCCCGACCTCTTCCAGTTCTTTTCCGGGTGATGAAACAGCTACCACCTCATACATTTCATTCAGCATCTTCAACTGTCCCTTCAGCAGTAAATCCAGCGAAACAGGTACAGTCGTTATTCTCAATACCTTCTTTTTCATAACAGTTTCTTTATTACCTTACATCTGTTGCCCACAGCCAATACTCCATCCGGAATATCTTTTGTAACCACAGAGCCAGCTCCGACAACACTCCATTTTCCGATTTTCACGCCGGGAATAATAGTAGTTCCCGCACCAATCCAGGCACCTTCCCCTACATGCACATTACCGCACAGCGTAGAATGAGGCGAAATATGAACAAAGTCTTCAATGATACATTCATGATCAACCGAAGCCCCCGTATTGATGATGCAATGCTTTCCTATATGTGCACAAGCCTGCACGATAGCTCCTTGCATTACTACAGTTCCGGCCTCAATGACAGCCGAATCCGAAATAATGACCGAAGGATGAATGGCCATACCAAATTCCGCCTTTACCTTCTCTGCTATCAGTTTTCTTGTCCTGTTATTGCCAATACTGATAATCAGCGGAGAAATGTTATCCAGCTCTCCATTCACCACCTTAACTCCCATCACCTCTTTCAGGTCCTTATTATCATCTATCAGAGCCTCGATACATTTACCTTCAGCCCTCAGAATATCCATAATAACTTTGGCGTGTCCGCCAGCTCCATACAAAAACATATTTCCTCCTTTCAGTTGTTTCCGTTAAAAAACTCCGTAGTAGTCTGTCCCTCTTTTGTTATGCCTTCTCTCACCACCACCTTCTTCACTGTCAGCAAGATAATCTTCAGATCCAGCCAGAAAGAACAGTGATCCACATACCACACATCCAGTTCGAATTTCTTTTTCCAGCTAATTGCATTTCTGCCATGCACCTGTGCCCATCCCGTAATGCCCGGTCTCACGTCATGTCTTCTTGCCTGTTCTTTGCTATACAATGGCAGATACTGCGGCAGCAGCGGCCTCGGACCAATCAGAGCCATATCTCCCTTGAGTACATTGAACAGCTGAGGCAATTCGTCCAGTGAGGTCGACCGGATGAACTTTCCCGTCTTTGTCAGTCGTTGGGCATCCGGCAATAAATTTCCGTTTTCATCCCTTTCGTCGGTCATTGTCTTAAACTTCATAACCTTAAAGAGCCTGCCGTTTTTTCCCGGTCTGGTTTGTGTAAAAACCACCCCGGCACCTTTATTGGCAACAGCTAGTAAAACCGCTACAGCAGCCATCACCGGCGACAAAACCACTATGGCAACCATAGCCAGGCAGCAGTCAATCATTCTTTTGAAACAGTTTTTATACATTACTCCATCGTTTTTAAACACAGAAACAACTATTTACAGTGCAAAGTTATGACAAATATTTTTATTTCATCTCCATCAGTAAGCTAAATAAACCATTTTGAAAGCAGATTCACCCCATTATTCCGTTATCTCAGGCTTATATATATTAAAACACAGTAAAATCAAAAAACTTTTAATGTATTTTGTCAGAATCAGACTTGATAAAACCAAAATTTGATAGGAAATTCTATTAATTTTAGCCAAAAGGAATATATTATCTATCTTAACTTTTTTCAAAAAAAATTTAAATACAAAGCCTATCTTTTCAAAAAAATTATTACATTTGCCCCATAAAGATAGAGAGTTATATAAATATGCTGAAATAGTTTATGCTATAACTCAAAAAATATGTAAAATACGCCAATATTTTAGTATATTGCATAATCCGGATGCATAATCTGGATGTCCCCAAGGTATATCTGCGCATTTCAGTATGAAAGAGAATGATAAACATTGGTACCCCATCAGAGTTACATACTCGCAAGAGATGAAAGTAAAAAGCTATTTTGATGCTTGTCAGATTGCCAGTTTCATTCCGATGAGATACTCTGAAATACAATGCAACGGTCAGTCAAAAATTAAATTAGTACCAGTCATACACAATTTAGTATTTGTCTATTGTACTAAAAACGAAATTGAACAAATAAAGAGAGAGAGCAGTATCTCCTCCAAGATAAGATACATAATCGACAAGGAAACCAAGCAAATCATTACTATTCCCGACAAGCAAATGCAGGACTTCATATCGGTTGCAGGGAATATTGACGAACAGATTCTTTACTTGACACCTCAGGAGGTGGCTTTAAAGAAGGGGGACTATGTCCGTATTACTGGAGGAATTTGGAAAGGAATAGAAGGAAAGCTCGTACGCATAAAAAAGAATTTGCGAGTGGTTGTTTCCCTTCAGGGAATAGCCGCTGTAGCCACTACAAGCATTCATCCTTCATTAGTTGAAAAGATAGAGAAATAATACGATGTTCAGCATTAAGATAAAAAACATCAATTTCTTTAGCAGATACATTGTTTGGGCAGCCGACTGTCTTCTGTCCGTATTGGCAACATCCTTCAGCTTTTTGTTTTTCCATTACCTGATGAAGGTCGATACAGATGTCACTACCGTTACGTCAATCCTCGTCCTCTCACTGGTGATTAGTATCTGTGCCACCTGGATATGCAAGACCTACCAGGGCATCATCCGCCATTCCAGCCTCACCGAGCTGATGCGCATCGTATATGCCATGTTCATCAAAGCCCTTGCATTCATCATCCTGTCAAATTTACTGCTGGAATATACCGGTCTGTTCATCTATACCATCATCTTCTCCGACCTCATCATGTCAGTCTTTCTGCTCATGTTTGTCAGAGTAGTTGTCGTCAATTTCTATTATAACCTCATCGAGGCAATGGATAAGCAGACACACCGGGCACTGATATACGGCACTTCCGACGCAGCAATCAGTCTGGCTGCATACCTGAGCAAATCTACCAACAGCCTGTACAACCTGAAAGGATTCATCACAAGAGAAGAGCGGTTGAAAGACTATCGCGTACAGGGATATCCGGTAATCTACCTCTGCGATGACTGCGACTTCAACGAAAAGCTGAAATCACTCGGTGTCAATACCATCCTGTTCGTCAATACAGACGACCTCCATAAAGACAGTGCGCTGATCGAAGCAGGCATCCAGAACAATATCACCATGCGTATTGCTCCGCTGGTGGAGGACAACAGCAACATCTCCCAGCGCATCCAGATGCGTGAGGTACAGATAGAAGACCTGCTCGAACGCGACGAGATCAAGATCGATACCGAAAAAATCAAGAAAGAAATCTCAGGCAAGGTCGTAATGGTCACCGGTGGTGCAGGAAGTATCGGCAGCGAACTGTGCCGACAGCTCTGCAAGTTCCATCCCAAGCATCTGGTTATCTTCGATTTTTCCGAAACAGGAACATACCAGATCGATATGGAACTCCGGAATACCTATCCGGAATGCAACATTACCTCAGTCATCGGAAACGTAAGAGATTACCAGCGTGTAGAGTCACAGCTCAGCCTGTACAAGCCAGATATCATTTTCCATGCCGCAGCCTACAAGCATGTTCCTATTATGGAAGAATATCCGTGTGAAGCCGTACGTACCAACGTTATGGGAACACGCATCCTCGCCGATGCCGCTGTCAGACATGGAGTAGAAAAATTCATCATGATTTCTACCGACAAGGCCGTACGCCCGTCCAATGTCATGGGAGCTACCAAACACATTGCCGAAACATACGTACAGAGCTTGGGTAATGCCATCAAAGAAGGCAAGGTAGCCGGAAAGACCTGCTTCATCACTACCCGCTTCGGCAACGTATTGGGAAGCAATGGAAGCGTCATTCCGCTGTTCCGCCATCAGATACTCGAAGGTGGTCCGGTCACTGTTACCCATCCCGATATCATCCGCTACTTCATGACCATCCCCGAAGCCTGCCAGCTAGTACTCGAAGCTGCTTTCCTCGGTGAAGGAAACGATATCTTCATCTTCAATATGGGAGCTGCCGTCAAGATAGACGACATGGCAAGAAAGATGATCCGCCTCTCCGGACTGATTCCGGATAAAGACATTAAGATCGAATACACCGGACTCCGCCCGGGCGAAAAGCTATACGAAGAACTATTATATAAGGAGGAAAGCACACTGCCTACTTCCAATCCGGAAATCTTCCATGCAGAGAGTATCAATACGGAATACCAGTCCCTGCTGCCGTCTATCGAAGAACTGATTGCCATAGCCGGAACCGACGATAAGCTGGAAACCGTAAAATACATGAAAAAAATAACACCCGAATTCATCAGTCAGCATTCCAGATACGAAGCGCTCGACAAAGAGAATAAACAATAAAGAACGTATTAATTAAGAAAAGAGACTAACTAGTAATATTTATTTTATATGAAACAGAGAGTTTTTCTAGCATTAATGATGCCCTTCCTTTTCATCAAAGGATTCGCACAGGAGGTTAATTCTACAGTGCCTTCAGAAACCAGTGAAGATGAGAACACAGCGTATTGGGTAAGCCCTGAAACAAACAACGAAAGGGTCCTCAATCCAAACAAGTTCCGCGACAACTGGTTTATCACAGTCAATGCAGGTACCTTCCTTAACTGGTGTGACAATACCAGTGATGCAAAAGGCAAACAGTTCCAGCCGGCAGCTGGTTTGTCAGTAGGTAAATGGTTATCACCTTGGGGTGGTTTCCGTGTCATGGGAATGTGGGGACGTGGATTCGGTCAGACTTACAAACCGGTTCTCGACCGTACATACAACTGGAATGTAGTAAACGGTTACATCGACGCAATGTTCAATTTGCATAATCTGTTCGGAGGTTACAAAGAAAACCGTTTCTTCCAGGTAATGGCTATCGCCGGTATCGGTGTGGAACACATGTTCGGCTTCAGCGATGAAAGCTGGTACAAGAATTACAATGTAAACACAGAAAAGAACAAACTGCTGGGATTCCGTACAGGTTTGCTGGCATCATTCAGACTCCGTCACGCATTGGCACTCAACATAGAAGCATCTGTCAACTGTCTGGATGACTCATACGACGGTGTAACTTCAGACGACAAGTGGGACGGTCACGTCAACCTGTTGGTTGGTTTGGTTTACCGTTTCAAGAACCACGACGGAACACACCAGTTCACTTTCACTCGTCGCGACCAGGATAAATACGATGCCCTGAACGCAGAAGTAAACCGTTTGCGCAAGGAAGTAGCCGAAATGAAAGCAGCTCCTGCCGTAGAAGTGAAGCGTGAAGTTGTAGAAAGCGAACGCGTTTCAACTCTTGTATCATTCGATCCGAACTCTACAGAAGTAAACAAACTTCAGGAAGTAAATATCTATACAGCAGCCGAAGGTCTGAAGAAAATTCAGGATGGCGACTTGTATATCACTCCTATCAAGAACAACGAAATGAGCAGCGATTTGTTCAATGGCCGTGCCAATGCTATTCGCGACATGCTTGTGAATGAATATCAGGTTCCTGCAGGACACATCTTTATCGAAGAAAACAACGAGCTGGTTCGCTCATTAGACCCTGCAAAGAACTGTGTAGTTATCTATATTGTTAAATAATAAACAGGACATTCAACATGAAAAAAATAGTTATTGCAGGCCTTGCAGCAGTCATGGCAGCCAATTTATATGCAAGTGAAGAAACCCCTTCAAAAAATCTTACGGTAAAAGCCGATACAGTCAGAACATTAAAGCACTATAAAGCAGGCGACAACTGGTTCTTCAGCGCATTCGTCGGAACCAACTTCTCACTAAGCGAAAACATCCGTTTTGCCCCCTTCGGCAAACGTTTAGGCCCCAGTGTAGGTATTTCCGCAGGTAAGTACTTCAACCCGGCAGTAGGTGCCCGTGTACGTGTAGCTTACATTAACCAGCACAGTAGAGCCAACAGCGAGCTGGTAGACGCTTATCCGGAAGTATACGGCGACGGCGTTTACAAGTTCAGCATGGTTTCTACCTTCTTCGACGGTTTGTTCAATTTCAACAACATCTTCAAGCCGTACAAGGAAAGTACCCGCTTCAACGTTGTCGGTGTATTGGGTATCGGATTCAACTCATCCTTCGGATTCGACGACAAGATCAAGAATTGGGCACCTTCTAAAGGCGGACAGTACTATGTTGATCGTTCCGGCGGAACTTATCTGGCTGTACATGCCGGTCTTCAGTTAGGCTACAAGGTGAACGATGCCCTCGATATCAACCTCGAAAGTACCTATAACGCTACCGACGATGGATACAACGGAACCCGTTACGATAGAAAGTACGACGGTTATATCTACGTAGTAGCCGGCGTGACTTATCACTTCAAAGACCACTACGGCGACCGCCGCTTCAAGTATGTCACTATGACCGACCAGGCACAGATCGACCGTCTCAACGCACAGATCAATGCCGCACGTGCCGAACTTGCCAACAAGCCTGAACCGATTGTACGTGTAGAAAAGAAGGTTGAAACCAACCGTGTACTCGACATGACCGTTTCCTTCATCATCGATAAGTACAACATCACCGACGTTCAGAAGAACAACGTACAGAAAGTGGCTGAATACCTGTTGAATAACCCGAACATCAACCTGATCATCACCGGTTACGCCGATGTTCAGACTGGTAACCCGGCATACAACCTGAAACTGTCAGAACGCCGTGCCAACGCCGTACGCGACATGCTTGTCAACGATTTCGGAGTCGATCCTTCACGTCTGCGCATCGACTACAAGGGTGACACCGTTCAGCCTTACGAAATCAAGAACGAGTGGAACCGTGTTGTAATATTTGTAACAGAGGAAAACAACAACAAATAATCATGAAGCACATCCATCTTTCACTGGCCCACATGAGCGGCAAAGAAGAAGAGTTCATCCACAAGGCATTCCTTACCAACTGGGTAGTACCTTTGGGTCCCAATGTCGACGGGTTCGAAAACGACCTCGCCGCATGGCTGGGAGAAAAATCGGCCTCTCCTCTTCATGTCGTAGCTCTCAGCTCCGGGACAGCAGCCATTCATCTGGCGCTGGTGATGCTGGGTGTAGGTCCCGGCGACGAAGTCATCTGCCAGAGTTTTACCTTCGCCGCCTCAGCCAATCCCATCGTATATCAGGGAGCCACTCCGGTGTTTGTCGACAGCGAACCTGGCACGTGGAACATGGACCCCGAATTGCTCCGCCAAGCTATCGACGACCGCCTGCGTGCGACCGGCAAACTGCCTAAGGCCATCATCCCCGTACACCTGTACGGTACTCCCGCCCGTATGGACGAAATAAACAGCGTTGCTTCCGCATACGGTATTCCGGTAGTAGAAGATGCAGCCGAGGCACTGGGTTCGGAATACAACGGCAGGTACTGCGGAACATTCGGAACTTACGGAGCCCTCTCGTTCAACGGCAACAAGATGATTACCACCAGTGGTGGAGGAGCCTTGATCTGCCCCGACGAAGAAAGTGCCCGCCGTGTCAAGTTCTATGCCACTCAGGCACGCGAGAACTTTCCCTATTACCAGCATGAGCAGATTGGCTACAATTATCGATTGAGCAACATCTCTGCCGGAATCGGCCGTGGCCAGATGTACGTGCTCGACGAGCATATCGCCCGCCGCCGTGCGATACACACGCTTTACGTGGAAAAGTTAAAAAACACACCGGGCATTACGGTGATGCAACCACGGTCTAATGTCGATTTACATCCCAACTATTGGTTAAGTACCATTCTGATCAACCCGCAGGAAGCAGGATTTACGTATCAGGAATTATCTGCGCGGCTTACGGCAGCCGACATCGAAAGCCGTCCGTTATGGAAGCCGATGCACCTGCAACCCGTGTTTGCCAAAGCACCTGCCTATGTAAACGGAGTGTCCGAAGCACTCTTTGCTCAGGGACTCTGCCTGCCTTCAGGACCAATGGTAACCGATGAGGATGTAGATAGAATTGTAGAGATAATCAAAAATTACTAATTTCTACGGTCGCTTTTATCACTCAAAACGTTTATAAAGCACCGTATATAAACTATTTAAAGTTATGATAAATAAAAGAGCATATATTAAGCCTGTTTTAGAAAGTGAAACATTTGTGCCGCAAAATTATATTGCCGCTTGTGGAGATCTAAATAAAATGTACAAGTTTAAATGCGATGCCGGAAGTGGAGTATCTGGTGATGTTTACCTTGAAACAAATGGTAGAGAAGGATTTCAGGAGGGAGGACTTTTTGGATGGGGTGGTGACAGGTATTTAAGTGGTTATCACGCTTGCGGAATTACTCATGAAGCAAGTACAACAGACGATTTTTTAGATGGTTATTATATTACCGATAAAAAAGTCATTCCAGTTAAAGTTTGGCGTGGACCTAACAATGATAACACACACTGTACAGAAAATCTTAATATGGATTCTTGGGAAACAGTAAAATCCTAACTAAATAAAATCAACAAACTACATAGAGATAAGATTGTACCATTCATGATACAATCTTATCTTTTTTAAAAGATGGACCAACTACACGACGCAAACCCGGTAGAAAAACGACTGGTAGATAAAGCGACGCAACTCCGAATCCCTATATCAGCTTCTTTCGAACTGACACCGCTCTGCAACCTGAGCTGTGACATGTGCTATGTCCGTATGAATGCACGCGAAGTGGCGATGCATGGAAATGTACGGAGCACCGATAAATGGCTCCAAACAGCGGAAGAACTGAAAGCGATCGGTACATTGTTCATCCTGCTTACCGGAGGAGAACCGTTGCTTTATCCGGGATTCAAAGAGCTTTATCTCGCCCTCCGTGAAATGGGGTTCATTCTCACCATCAACACCAACGCAACGCTTATCACCGAAGAGGTAGCTGAACTGTTCAGCCGTATTAAGCCTCGCCGCCTCAATGTAAGCCTGTATGGAGGATGTAATGAAACCTATCAGGATTTATGCCATATTTCGAACGGGTATGATCGTTGCATACAGGGACTCCAGTTATTGAAAAAGTATCATATCGATACAAAATTGAATCTGACCATCATCCGCAAGAATCGAAAGGATTACGAAGCAGTCATCCGCATGGCGGAAGAACTGGATATGCCGGCATCCATCAATTGCTACACATCCTTATTCTGTAGTCCGACATGTACCTCGCAACTTAACATATCGGAAATACGGCTGACACCGGAAGAAGTTGCCGCACTCGAAATCGAACATCTTAAATACAAATACAAAACCAATTATCACGAACATATTAAAGATATGAACAAGGCTATTTCCTATATGGAATCTGCCGTTCCCGATGGAGTTACGCTAAATTGCCGCGCTGGGAAAAGCTCTTGCTGGATCAACTGGCAGGGCATGTTATCCCCCTGTGTGGATATGGCAACTCCTTCCGTATCACTTGCCGAACATTCAGTTGCCGAAGCCTGGCAGAGCATTGTGAAGCAATGTGATTCCTTACCGGCACACACGGAGTGCAGCGGCTGCAAACTGAGCAAACTCTGCGATGTATGCTATGCCAACGCAACCAACGAAAAAAAATACTGCGGAGATACGGCTTATCTCTGCACCATAGGTAAGGCTAAAAGAAGCCTCATTGAGCAGGAAGCTCAACGATAACCCTTGTATCATGATCAGACTGACCATTGGAAATTTACATATACAGCTGGAAGGCATCGACAGAGCACATCTTCCGGCAAACACCCTGCTCTTTGAATCAACCTTCGAAGAGGCAGATTTATATTATACGTTTCATACAGACCGACAGCCTCGTTTGCCGAACACACCACCCATATACCAGAAACCGGACATCCTTGTTTTCAGGCAACCGTCAGGACTAGAATCCCGCCTGTTGATTCTTCCCGACAGACAGGCAGCTTACGCCTATCTGGAAGAAACCGATGCCCGGCATACGGAAATTTACTTCAATCAGGCATATACCTCCCTGCTGAATATCGACACCATTTTTCATTCGATGCTGGCTCTCGAAAAGCATTTGGTCTTACAGAATTCTTTCGTCTTCCATTGTTCCTACCTCGATTTCGAAGGAAAAGCAATTCTGTTCAGCGGTCCCAGTGGAATAGGAAAGACCACTCACACCAACTTGTGGTGCCAATACCTGCCCGACCGGGCAAAAGTTTTAAACGGTGACAAATGCCTGTTAAGTCGTGAAGGCAACACATTTTATGCCAACGGCTGGCCGATATGCGGTTCAAGCGGTATTTGTCACAATGAGCGCCGGGAAGTACGTGCTGTGGTACTGTTGCAGCAGGCTCCCGAGAATAGATTGATAGAAGAAAAGAAAATACTCACGTTCAGGCGTGTGCTCGAACAGCTTACGGTCAATTACTGGAACCGTGAGTTTACGGACGTGGCAATGACTTTTGCCGACTCTCTGGTGTCTACCTTACCCTGCTTTACGTATGGCTGCAACATCAGTCGTGAAGCGGTGGATACCCTGTATCAACAACTGATAACTGCCAACAAATGAAAAAAATTAAATCCTTTATATCACGTACCATTGCCAGCGAAACCGTACTGGTCCCTTCTGAAGAAACTGCACATGATTTCAACGGCATGATCAGCCTTACCGATACAGCTGCTTTTATTTGGGAACATATCGAAGAGGCAGCCGATTTCAACCAACTGGTCGACATGATTCTTGACGAATACGAGGTCGACCGTGAAACAGCTGCGGCAGATGCCTCCAACTTCGTTATGCAACTGTTGCAACACGGCATGATTCAGCCGTCCGGACTGAACTGGTAACTGAAACAGATTGTTCGCGGATCATTGCTGTAGTTACCCGTTACTACCGTGGCAAACACAGCTTCTCGCCCGAAAGCCCGCTGATGAGGCTTGTCAGGCTGCTTTGGTGTGACATGCACCCGTGGAGAAGGCATCTCCTGACTGTGCTCTGGAAAATCAAAAAATCAATAACAACCAACAACTGATTATGAAACTCAATGAAAATCTTATCCTCCGCGAAGTGGCGGGAGAATACATGATAGTAAATCCTTTCAGTGAAACCATGGACATGACTCAAATTCTTACCCTGAACGAAACGGCCGCATGGCTGTGGCAGCAGGCTGAAGGTAAAGAATTTGACGAGGCCTATCTGGTGGACTGCCTGTGCGAAGAGTACGATGTCGACCGCGAAACAGCTGCGGCAGACGTTCACGAAATATGTGCACAATGGCAGAAAAACGGTCTGCTGGCATGAACGGTATCAACCGCATAAAGAATGCTTTGTTCTTCCTGATCCGTCAGGGACTTTGGGGAAATAAGGAGGATGCGGAGAAGTATTTCCCGCTTTCTCCCGAGGAATGGCAGGCACTTTATATCCACAGCCGCCGACAGGCAATACAAGGTATCGTCTACGATGGCATGTTACTTCTGCCCAAACCTTTACGTCCTCCCCACGCACTCATTCTGCGATGGACGGTTGATGTCGACCAGTGGGAACGTATCAACAAGCAACACATTCAGGTGCTTTGTGCGTTAAACCGTTTCTTTACCACTGAACCGACCGTTCCTTTCGAAGTCATCAAGGGACTTGCCCTGAGCTGTTATTACCCCAATCCGCTTCATCGTGTATGTGGGGATATTGATTTGTATTTCGGCAGCTCAGAGGCTGTACGACAAGCCGTCAAAAAACTGGAAGAATCTGGTGTATATGTCAAGTATGGAGCTAACGACGATGCTTCCTGCCTCATCGGTCAGGTCGTAATCGAACTGCATCCGGAGCTGATTGAGCTGCACAGTCCGCTGATCCGCAAATCACTGCGTGAATGGGAAAAAAACGTATTCTGCACGGTTGCTCCCGCAATTAAGCCAGTCTATCAGGATACTCCAGTTAGTGTTCCTACTCCGGAAGCACACCACCTGCTGGTTTCCACACATATCCTGAAGCACCTGCTCAACGAAGGCATCGGCTTGCGCCAGTTATGCGACGCTGCCATCCTGTTGAAAGGACTGGCACAGGAAACGGACAAACAGGAACTGGAGCGTCTGTGTCACCAATTCGGCATCTGGAAATGGTCTTGCCTGCTTTATTCTTTCTTAGTTGAGCACTTGGGACTGGATGAATCCTACGTTCCTTTCCGTAAACATTACAATACCGAAACCCTGATGACCGAAATATGGGAAAGCGGCAATTTCGGTTTTTACGATGAACGGAAAGGAGAACGCCCGGAGGGGAAATGGAAAAACAAGCTGTACACAAGTCGCCAGATAGCCCGCAAAGCACAACTGTTTTTCACATATGCGCCGGCAGAAACCTTCTGGTGGCCTACATTGCTTACGGCTAGACGCATCAAAGAACTCGTTATCAAGCATGAAAGCCATACTGAAAAAAATATTAAGTAAACTTACCAAAGAGAATCTCTCGCAGCAATACGCCATCGGGCGCAAAGCCATGCGCTGGGTACTTCAGGTGACGCAGGGATACCACTGGCTGATTACATTCTCCATCTTTTCGGGAATTTTCGGCGTAGGAATGTCACTGTTCAATGTCTGGCTTTCCAAATGGATTATCGACATTGTAACCGGTGCCCGCGAAGGAAATGTCTGGATGGCAGCAGGTGTCGTTGTCTTTTTCTTTTTCTTCGGAATGGCGGTTAAGCTGATTTCTCCCTGGATTTTCGGGAAAATCAACATGCGTATCGGTATCCGCATGCAGAATTCGCTGTCGGATGCCCTGATGATGTGCTTCTGGAAAAGCGGACAGAAATGGCATACCGGCGACCTGTTAACGCGTATCAACAGCGATGCTTCCGAAGTACTCAGCATGGGTATGGGCATACTTCCCAACCTGCTCATCACCAGCCTTCAGCTGATCGGCTCATTTATCTTCCTGTGGGCACTCGAACCCCGGCTTGCCTGGTTCATTTTGGGAGCGACCCCGCTGGTACTGTTATCGAAAATCTATTTCCGCAAGGTACGTGAGCTGAGCAAGGCTCAAAAGGCCATGAGTAGCGAAATGGGATCGGTCATGCAGGAAAACCTGTCACAGCGTGTACTGGTACGTTCGCTGGGAGCAACCGACTACCGCAAGCAGAAACTGCATGAATCGCAGGAAAAACTGTTCAACCTCGGTATGGAACAGATCAAGTTTTCCACCTTTTCACAGGGAGTGATGGGCTTTGTATTCGGAGGCGGTTACTTGTGTGCTTTCCTCTGGGGGATCTACCGGTTGGAACATCAGGAAATTACCTTCGGTACCATGACGGCATTCCTGCAACTGGTCGGACAGGTACAGGGACCTTTCCTCGGACTGATCGGTATTCCTCCCGCACTGGTACGTGGCTGGGCGTCCGTCGAGCGACTGATGGAACTCTTCGAAGATGTTGAACCGGACGAAACGCCGGTATATGTCGACAGCCCGCTTACGCTGGAATTCAATCAGGTTACTTTTGGCTATGAACCGGGGCAGCCGGTTCTGCATAATTTTTCCGCTGTATTCCGTCCCGGTACCTCTACAGCTGTTGCCGGCCCTACCGGTACGGGAAAAACCACCATCATCCGCCTGATGTTGGCACTTATCCGTCCCGACCAGGGACAGGTAAATCTGGTAGCAGCAGACGGTTCAGTTTATCCGGACACTTCCGCTACCCGGGTAAATTTCATGTACGTACCTCAGGGAAATACCCTGCTTAGCGGAACCGTCCGTGAGAATGTACTTCTGGGAGCTCCCGATTGTAGCGACGCAGACGTGGAACAGGTATTACGCACGGCATGTGCCGACTTTGTCTTCGACCTGCCCGAAGGTATTCATACCCGTATTGGCGAACACGGCTACGGCTTGTCCGAAGGACAGGCACAGCGTATCTCCATCGCCCGTGCTTTGCTCCGTCCGGGCAACATCTGGTTGTTCGACGAAGCCTCTTCCGCCCTTGACTGCGATACCACTACAAAGTTAATAAACAACATTTTAGCGGAAGGAAAAGAAAAAACCATTATCTTTGTCACCCACGATCCACGGGTGATGGAACGGTGTGATTCAGTCATCCGGCTGAACGAAAAAGAACAACAAACAGTAGAACTCTAATAAACAGTAAAAAAACATTTATGAACAAATCAACTCTTTTCTTCTTCTTACTTACAGTATTGCTTTTCTCGTCATGTGCTACAAGAAAAGACCTGGTTTATCTCCGCGACATGGAAGAACTTAAAGAATACCCGGTGTTCCAGAAGTACGAAGCAGTCATCCACCGCGACGACCGCCTCAGTATTACCGTAAGCTGTAAGAACCCGGAACTGACCCTCCCGTTCAATATCCCCGGCAGCAGTAACTACAGCATCGGCCCCGACGGAAACATATCTACAACCGTTCCCACAAGCAATGCAGCTGATAATGCCAACAAAGGATACCTGGTCGATGTAAACGGTGAGATAGACTTTCCTGTTTTGGGCAAATTGAAAGTAGAAGGACGTACCCGCGGACAGGTTACCGAAATGATCAAACAGCGCCTGATTGACGAAGATTTGATAAAAGACCCCATCGTCATGGTGAACTTTCTGAATTTTAAAATTACCGTATTAGGTGAAGTAGGAAGTGTAGGAACCTACGATATTACCGGTGACCGTATTACTCTGCTCGAAGCCATTGCTAAGGCAGGTGATATTACTGACGACGGTCGTGTAGACCGTGTAGCCGTTATCCGTGAATACGGAAACAAACGTAGAATCATGTTCCACGACCTCCGCTCGAAAGATGTGTTCAATTCTCCCTGCTACTACTTGCAGCAGAACGATATTGTATATGTAGAGCCGTCGGCTGCCAAGACACGCGATAATGCACAGCGTACCTTCAGCACTTTCAGCATGATTTTATCTTTCGTTACAACCATCACTTCACTGGTCGTATTGGCCGTAAAATAATCACAATTCCCTGCTAGATAGATATGATACAAATGAGTGAACAGAAAGACCTTTCCCCTGATAAGAATATCAGTGGAAGCGGTTTCAATATCAATCCGATGGATATGGTGATGTACCTGCTCAACCGCTGGTACTGGTTTGTCCTGTCGGTGGCTTTGTTCGGAGGATATGCCTGGTACCAGTATGCCAAGACTCCGTTTAAATATTCCCGTTCGGCAACGGTCATGATTAAAAATGCCAACCAGCGCAGCTACAACGGACTGGAGCGTTTCCAGACTTTCTCAACGACCAACGTTTCCAATGAAATCCTCCAGTTTCAGTCACACAACCTGATGCGGGAGGTAGTCAGCCGCCTGAATGCCAATATCAGTTATACCATTACCGACGGGCTCCGTGAAAAAGAACTGTATACACAAGCTCCCATACGAATTTCGTTCGTCGAATCGGAAGATTACCAGACCTTATCAGTGGACGCAACTCCGATCAACGATCATGAAGTTCGACTGACTGCCTTTGGGGGTGATATGATTCCGGATGCTAGTAAGACACTGACAGCTAAGCTCAATGACACCATTCCGACCCCCATCGGTAAACTGGTGGTCAGTCCAACATTATATTACAGCAACAAATGGTTCGGTACTACTGTCAGCGTAAAGAAGAACAGCATCGACAACATGGCGAGCCTGTTCGGTTCTAATTTGAATATCAGTCAGGCAGAAAATGATGCTTCCATCTTGTACCTCAGTCTTAACGATTACTCTACGGTTCGTGCCGAAGACGTATTGAACATGCTGATAACTGTCTACAACGAAGAAACCATTAAAGACAAGAACCAGATAGCCATCAATACTTCCCAATTCATCAACGAGCGTCTGATTATCATCGAAAAGGAACTGGGTGGAGTAGAATCAGAAATCGAGAACTATAAGCGCCAGCATGAGATCATTGATGTTTCTTCTTCGGCAAGCACATCTGTATCCGATAAGCAACAGTATGGTACACAAGCTACCGAAATGGAACTTCAGATTGAAATGGCAAACTACATCAAGCAGTTCCTTGTAGACCCGTCTAAAATTACCGGCTTGATTCCTTCCAATACAGGACTGGCTGATGCCAACATTGAAGCACAGATTGTACAATACAACACCAACAAGCTGAAGCGCGACAAGCTTGTCAAAAACAGCAGCAACAAGAACCCGGTAGTACAGGAGTTAAACAATACCCTGCTTGCTATCCGTCAGAATATTATACGCGACATCGATAACCTGATTGTTAGTGTGAATGCTAAACTTAAAGAGGCTAAAAGCCGTACCTCCGAAGCAGAACGTCGCATCGCCAGCATTCCAACCCAACAGCGCCAGATGCTGTCTATCGAACGCCAGCAGCGTATCAAAGAGGAGTTATACCTCTACCTGCTTAATAAACGTGAGGAGAATGCGCTCAGTCAGGCAACTACCGAAACCGATGTCCGTGTACTCGACCCCGCAGGAGGCAGTGATATGCCTTATACTCCCAATGGCAAGAACATCATCATGGGAGGAGTCATGAAAGGAATCGCTTTACCGGCTGTTATTCTGCTTGCTTTTATGTTCTTCGATACCAAGGTACATACCCGCAAGGACATTGAAGACAACCTTAGCGTTCCGTTTTTGGGCGAAATACCTTTGTCAAAAAGCAAGAAAGAGCCCAGTGCAAAGGGCAAAAAAGGCATTATTGTCCGCAGTCAGGGACGTGACATCGCTTCCGAAGCCTTCCGTATCGTGCGTACCAACATGGAGTTTATGCGTGTCAAGAGCAAGGACTTGCAAGTAGTAACCTTCAGTTCTTTCGGTCCGGGAGCCGGTAAGACTTTTGTGTGCAGCAACCTCGCGGCAAGTATGGCACAGACGGAGAAAAAAGTGATTCTGATCGACCTCGATATCCGTAAGGGTACCCTTAGTTCACACATCCACCACCACGACAAAGGTATGACTTCTTACCTGTCAGGCAGTGCAGAGTTGTCGGAAATCATCAAGCACGATGAGCTGGTAGAAAACCTGGATATCATTCCGGCAGGACCTGTAGCCCCTAACCCGGCAGAATTATTGCTTAGCGAACGTCTGGAAACCATGATCGAAACGTTGCGCAAGCAGTACGACTATATCATTGTCGACAACGTACCGGTAGGTATCATTGCCGATGCGGCCATCACCAACCGTATTGCCGACCTGACAATCTTCGTCATTCGTGCCGATCGCTTCGACCGCCGCATGCTGCCCGATCTGGAAAAAATTTACCGTACCGGTCAGCTTAAGAATATGTCCGTTATCCTGAATGGTGCCCATACCAAAAACAACGGCTATGGTTATGGTTATGGTTATGGATATGGATACGGTTACGGATACGAGAACAAGTCACACAAATGGTATCAGTTCTGGAAAAAATAACCCGTAAACCTACGAAAGCATATGTTTTTCAGCTTTAAGAAAAAACACAATCTGGTTAAGTCGGGAATTCTGAAAGGCATGACCGACATCCACTCCCACATTCTTCCGGGAGTGGATGACGGTTCTCCCGACAGAGCAACCTCCCTGGAGCTGCTTCAGTTCCTGGAAAGTCTGGGAATTACCTCCGTATGGTTTACTCCCCACGTTATGTCCGATATGCAACGCAATACCATAACCTACCTGACCGAACGTTTCGAAGCCTTCCGAAATTATTACAAAGGCCCTATCCGGTTGCATCAGGCAGGCGAATACATGATGGATGCACAGTTCACTTCCAAGCTACCTGCTGAAGTACTTCCATTGGGCAAAAACCATCTGCTTGTAGAAACCTCCTACATGCTTCCACCTGTCGGTATGAAAGAGATACTTGCCAGTGTCAAACAAAACGGATATTTCCCCATTATCGCCCATCCGGAACGCTATACTTACATGGATATGGACGATTACCGCCAGTTGTACAATACCGACGGCTATCGCTTACAGTTGAACCTGATGTCCTTATCCGGCTACTACGGTCCCGGTGCACGCAATGCGGCAGAAAGCATCCTGGCGGAAGGCATGTACAGCTATGTAGGAAGCGATTTACACCACCTGGAGCGATATGCTCCTATGCTGGAAAGTATGAAACTCACCAGCGAACAGTTGGACGCCCTCAGCATACTGATAACAAACAATGAAGCAATTTAGTTACATCCTGGCAGGTTTTACGGTTCTTTTGGCTATATTGACCGCTGCCATGCCTTGGTGCTCTCCGATAGTTGCCGGTTACCTTGCTCCATTGGGGCTGTTGATCATACCCATGACTATATTTAGTACACTGGCAACGATTATCGCAGTCTTTTATCGGAATAAAGGTATTAGCCTGCTGTTTGGGATAGCTTGCTTTATCAGTCTGTTTCCTTGCGGAAAATCCTGGGCTGTATCTTTTGCTACAGATAAATCAACTTCCCATTCGTTACACCTCATATGTTGGAATGCAGAGGGCTTTCAGTTGAATAAAGACACCTTACAGGCAAGTGCCGCTTTCATCCGAAACCTTCATCCCGATATCATTTGTCTACAAGAACGTCCACACGATAACCTTTTGCATCGTGACAGCATTTCGGCTGTTTTCGGATATCCCTATCGGGTATTCAACAGCCGGGAAGACGAAGTATTGAATCTGGCAGTATACAGCCGTTTCCCTTTATCAAACATGAAGGAATATTACTTTCCAGACAGTTATAACAAAGTGCTGCAAATAGATCTGCAATATGAAGGAAGAACCATTCGTTTATTTAACATACACTTGCAAACTACCGGCATGACATCGGCATTTCAAGGAAACAACCTTTTGCATACCTACCAGCTCAATGCCAGGGAACGTAACCGTCAGGCACAGTTACTGGCAGAAGCAGTAGCTTCGAGCCCGTATCCCGTCATTGTATGCGGTGACCTGAACGATACACCCATATCGTATGCCTATCGGAAGATAACAGCCCAACTAGACGACTGCTTTCTCGAAGCCGGAAATGGCTGGGGAGGAACGTATCAACCTGCCTATAACTTATTTCGTATTGATTATACACTTTGCTCTCCGAAATTGAAGACATCGGCTTACCGTTTATACAGTAACCATTGGAGCGATCATAGAATCCAATATACAATTGTAAACTCGTTATGATAGATTTTATCCCTTTAGTAGATTATACACCCTTTTTTAATTATAGTATTTTCATACTGGTACTGATTGCCTTCTGGCAATGCAATAATGGTATTGTATTACATAAAAACATAGTCAGTATGAATGCGGTATGGGGAGTATTTTTTACCCTATTATTAATATTTTACATGGGACTACGTCCTATTTCTTCAACATTTGGAGATACAGTAAACTATGCCAAAGGATTTTATGAAATACAACGTTCATCCCAGCCTTTTATATGGGAATGGCATACAGAGTGGCTATTTTATAATCTGATGGGATGGTTTGCCAAATACAGCAATATTCATACGTTCTTCCTGCTGTGTGCCTTTATTTACGTAGGTAGTTTATGGTTAGCTATGCAACGTATTTTCAAATCCTATTACTACATTCCCCTATTAGTGATATTTAGCATGTTTACTTTCTGGAACTATGGAGTAAATGGCATTCGTAACGGATTAGGAGCTTCTGTCTTTATATTAGCAATGACCTATATAAATTGTCTACCCATTTCCATTCTCTTAAGCATCATTGCTATTGGTTTTCACAATTCCTGTGTCCTTATGGTAGGTGCAGCCGTTATTGCCTGGTTTATCAAAAACAGCTATCTCTACCTGTTGGCATGGATAGGTTGTGTAGGAGCCTCGTACGCAGCCGGCATGCGCATACAAAATTATCTAGCAGCCCTAGGCCTCTTTGGAGAAGATGACCGATTCTCTAGTTATTTAACTGGTAGTAATATGATTGGGGAAATCGTCCAAATGAGTATGACTTTCCGCTGGGATTTCCTGCTTTATAGTGCTATGGGCGTATTTGTAGGATATTACTTTATTTTTCGCCGTAATTTCCGCGATGAATATTACCACTGGCTGTACAATACTTTCTTGATCACCAACGCTTTTTGGGTATTGGTCATTCGTGCGGCTTACAGTAACCGCTTTGCCCAGATTTCCTGGTTTATCATGCCTGTTATTTTGATTTATCCCTTTATGAAACAACGCTTTTGGCAGAGCCACGAAAAAATATTGGGAGCTGCTTTATTGGTATTCTATGTATTTGCATTTTATTATAACATTATCAAATCTTAGTATTCTTTATCAGTAAATATGCAAGAGATAATAATAACTCTAATCGCAACAATAATACTTGACTTTTTAATTCAGACACTCATCTTTAAGGTAAAATATTCACAAACTCCACTCAAAATCAAAACATTTGATGGTTCAGACCAGCCCTATCACCCCTCGGTAATGTATTCAGCAAACGGATGGAACGGATTCCAATATTGGATGGTACTTACTCCTTATCCCATGCAGAAAGCCCCATATAAAGACCGTTGGGAGTGTCCATGCATCTATTGTTCAACTGATGGAATTAACTGGACTCCTCCTGCAAACTTTCAGAATCCACTTGACGACCTTACAGATAAAGAAATTGAATATAAAGATTTCTTTTCTGATCCACATTTGGTGCAAAGAGATAACATATTGGAATGTTGGTATAGAATATCACATCATTGTCATAACGATAGAGACACTTACCTCATAAGAAAATACAGTGTAGATGGAATACACTGGTCTGAAAGGGAAATATTATATGATCCTCGAGTACCTGAAAACGTAGACCAATTGGGAGATATGGTCAGAAGTCCCGCTATATTGTATATTAACAGAACCTATCACATGTGGTATGTAGATAATAAATACAATATAGGTCAACGAAATCTTTGTTATGCTTCATCAACAGACGGGAAAAAATGGAAAAAAAGAATAACATGCCAGTTAACCGGTAAACTAATCAATCCCTGGCATATTGATGTAACATATATAGACGGTTTATACAGGCTTACGGTCTATGATTTGTATGAACTGACACTATGGGATAGTCCTGATGGAATCCATTTTCAATATAAGCAAACCCTACTCAAACCCTCTTTAAAATACGGAAGTTTTTATTCAGACGGATTATATAGAAGCATACTTCTGAAAACAGAAAATACTTATGCATGCTATTTTAGTGCATTCGATGATAAGAGAACTCATATTGGAATAATGCAGGGTAAAACATTATCTCAATTGAAGGTAGTTTCCTGCCAACATTCCCATTATAAATTAAAGCAGTTAGTCATTATTTATTTAAAAAACCGTAAGCGCACTTTATCGTTTCTCAAATCAAAACTTTTAAACTATTTAAACAAGTGATCAAGTTATCAATCATAACCATAAACTACAATAATTTATCCGGTCTAAAAAAGACAATCGAAAGTGTTAAATCACAAACATTTCAGGATTATGAATGGATTGTGATAGATGGAGGATCTACAGACGGAAGTAAAGAACTCATAGAAGAGAATAAAGAATATTTTTCTTATTGGGTCAGTGAACCAGATAAAGGAATATACGATGCCATGAATAAAGGTACAATATTAGCCCAAGGAGAATATTGTCAGTTTCTGAATTCAGGTGATTACCTGATAGCTCCAGATACACTGGCGAAAATATTCAACCGCCCCCTTCAAGCAGACGTAAATTACGGAGATGTATGGTTTATCAAAGACAATAAAGTCATTGAAAAAAGAACTTATCCGGATAAAATAACATTGTCCTTCTTATTCAAAAGTCCATTAGGGCATCAAGCAACATTTGTGAAAACAGAAGCCGCAAAAAAATATTTGTATCGCACACAATATAAGATTTCGGCTGACAGGGCTTTCTTTCTGGAATTGTATTGCAATAACCATTCATTCCATCATCTATCACAGCCCGTTGTTTATTTTGACAGTGAGGGAATTGGTTCTGTAAGTAAAACCATAAACGACAGAAGAGAACAGTTCTACCGCATCAAAAGAGAATTCTTTTCCGATCAGGTTACTAAAGACATTGAACACCTTTTAAGCATTGAGGATGAATTCCAATTCGTCATGCGAATAAAACCTCTCAAATGGATGTATCTTTTCTTTAAAAAACTTCAGCAAATAAAATACAGATTATAAATGGAACAAACTTTACCACTAATTTCTGTGATCGTCCCTGTATATAAAGTAGAACCCTACCTGCACCGATGCATTGACAGCATCCGTAACCAGACTTATACCAATCTGGAGATCATACTTGTAGATGACGGTTCTCCTGATAACTGTGGACGTATCTGCGATGAATATGCCCAAAAAGACAAACGGATTCTTGTCATTCATCAGGAAAACGGAGGCTTATCCGCAGCCCGTAACACTGGGCTTGATCGATGCTCAGGAGCCTACATCGGCTTCGTAGACAGTGATGACTGTATCCATCCGGAAATGTACGAAAGACTCTATAAGGATATTTGCACTTATCATACCCGACTTGCTTTTTGTCATCCAAATATGTGCTATGGCAGCATACCTGAAATTGATGACAAGCTACCCACAGAATATAAAGATAAAGAATATGTTATCTTAAAAAGTATAATAGAAAATATCTGGTGGTCTGCATGTACCAAATTATATGAACGTTCATTGTTTAACAATATCAGATTTCCTAATGGAAAGACAAATGAAGATTATGCTCGCACAATTTACATTTATGATTTATGCGACTCTATAGCCATTAATTATAATAAATTATACAATTATTGTATCAGAAAAGACAGCATCAGTACTTCAAACCTCAATCCACATAAATTTGATCAGATAGACACAACGTTGGAAGTCATGCAATATATGGAGCAAAACCATCCTGTCTGGAAACCAGCTGCTGAATTTGTATTTATAACCACATTACTCAAGCTTCTTGGTATGTCAATTGAAAATACAGAGAAACAATACATTCCTAAAAAACAAGAGATATTCAATCTTATCAAATGCTATTATTCATCAGCCATACATAATCCATATATTCTGTTTAAACAGAAAATAATGCTTACATCAGCACGTATAAGTCCTTTATGTTTTAAGCTTACCTTCCGTCTCTATTCAATAATTCAAAAGATGAAAAGATGAAGAATCCAACACTCTCTATCATCATACCGGTTTATAACAAAGGCAACTATCTGGCAAAATGTCTGACTTCCATCATCGACCAAAGTTATAAAAATCTGGAAGTGATACTGATCAATGACGGATCAACAGATAACTCCGAGGAAATAGCGCAAAGATACCAGATTATCGACCAACGCATTAAGGTATATACATTTCCTAATAGCGGTGTTTCGGCTGCACGCAACCGAGGAATCGCTATGGCGCAAGGAGAATTCATCCTATTTATCGATGCTGACGATTGGATTGAAGCAGATTATTTGCAACGTGTCATGCATCATACAGAGCAAGAAAATGCAGATATCTATATATGGGGAATTACCAAAGAAACTGAAAATGGGCAGTATTCTCTGACGCCTTCACTCAATGGCATCCTGACACAAGAAGAATTTTTAAAAGTTTTTGTTAAAGAACAATACAAAACTCAAAGAGGATTATATGGCTATATATCCAACAAACTCTTACGACGGGAAATCATTCAGAAAAACAATATATGTTTTAATCAAACAATCAAGCAACTGGAAGATTATGATTTCTTTTTAAGTTATTATGACTATGCCCAAACAGTCTGTCTGTTTTCTGAAACCGGATATCACTATGTAACAGGTACAGCATATTCTTCCGGCACTATGATAAAGCATATAAATTTCATCGGAATGATTGAAATACATTTAAAATGCCAAAGGATACTCCAACAACATAACTGCCTTACAACAGAAAACCGGCGACTCATTGCACAAGCGATAAACGGACTTGCTCTAGCTATGTTTCTGGAAATGCCAACAGTTACCTTATCGGATATCCGCCATTCCATTAGTTTATTGGAAGAGCATCATGATATACTGACAAGTTTACAAACTTATCAGACAAAATTCAGACAACTGAAATCACTGATTCTCAAAAAGCAAATATTTTTGCTATATCTATATATACACATTTGGAAAAGTTATTTATCCATTAGAAAACGAATATGAACCTATCACTTTATGCTCATGGAGGAAGTGCCAATCACGGTTGTGAAGCTTTAGCGCGTTCTACCATCCAATCTCTGGAAAAAGGAAATAAGTTCACTCTTCTATCCGAACGGCCTGAAGAAGACTTAAAATATGGCTTGAATGAAATCGCTCGGATAGAATCTTCCCAAGACACTTTACCGGTAGGTCTACAAGGATTCTTGTATAAACTGAAGATGAAGTTCACGCACGATGAACGCATTTATTACAAAAGCATTTATCGGAATGCCATCAGGAAAGCAGGTGATACAGATATAGCCATAGCCATAGGAGGTGATAACTATTGCTATAAAGGCTTTGCGGAACAATTCGGGGTATTAAATGATATGTTCATCGCCCACAAGATTCCTTGTGTCTTGTGGGGGTGCTCTATTGATCCCCACCGAATTGACAGATATCTAATAGAACATCTAAACAAATACCAGCTGATTACAGCCCGTGAAAGTATCACTTACAAGACTCTTAAAGGAAGTGGCATCAAGAATCTTTATCTTATTCCCGATACGGCATTCAAACTCAAAAAGATAGAAAGCGAGTTACCGGAAGGATTCAGCCCGACCAACACAGTTGGTATCAATCTAAGCCCCCTTATTTCAGGCTATGAAAGCAACAAAGGCATAACATATGCCAATTATGAGAATCTGATAGCATTTATTCTACAGCATACCGACCTCCATATCGCTCTTATTCCCCATGTCGTATGGAGTCACAATGATGACAGGTCAACATTGAATATGCTCTATCAGAAATATATAAACTCTGATAGAGTCATTCTACTAGAAGATTGCAATGCCATGGAACTGAAAGGATATATCAGTCGCTGTCGTTTCCTGATAGCAGCACGTACTCATGCCTCCATAGCGGGCTACTCTACCGGAGTACCTACACTTGTTGTCGGATATTCCGTTAAAGCTGTCGGCATTGCTTCTGATTTGTTTGGCACAGCAAAAAATTACGTATTACCGGTAAATGCCTTATCCAGAAAAGAAGAACTTTCAGAAGCTTTTGACTGGCTTATGAAACATGAGGAAAACATACGTAATCACTACTCACAACGCCTAAATAACTATATAGCAGGCTTAAGTTTAATTGACGAGTTACCTATATTCAAACAGTAAATTATATCTATGAAAATATTAATCACGGGAGGAGCAGGCTTTATCGGCTATCACCTGTCCAAAGCTTTATTAACTATAAAAGACGATCACATTATAGGTTTAGATAACCTCAACGATTATTACGACGTTCAACTGAAAAAAGACAGACTGAAATTATTGGGAATCAACTCCAATGATATCGCAGACAACAAACTTTGTAACAGCCGAACGTTTCCAGGATATCAATTCATCTATACCGACCTTGCCAACAAAGAGATTTTACAGAATCTCTTCCAAGGAGAAAAGTTTGATATCGTTATCAACCTTGCGGCACAAGCTGGAGTAAGATACTCATTAATCAATCCGGAAGCATATATCCATAGTAACATCTCCGCTTTTCTTAATCTGCTTGAAGCTTGTAGACATTATCCGGTCAAGCATTTGGTATATGCAAGTTCTAGCAGTGTTTACGGACTAAATGGTAAAACTCCTTTTTCAGTTCATGACGACATTTCTCATCCAGTAAGTCTCTATGCGGCAACCAAAAAATCGAATGAACTGATGGCACATACATACAGTTATCTATATAACATACCAGTAACAGGATTAAGATTCTTCACTGTCTACGGTCCTTACGGAAGGCCGGATATGTCACCCTCCCTGTTTGCACATGCCATTTTCAAAAATGAGCCTCTTAAGATTTTCAATTACGGTAAAATGCGCCGTGATTTCACTTATATAGACGACATTGTAAACGGCGTTATGAAAGTTATCGATAAAATACCGACTAAAAATCCAGAGTGGGATAATCAGAGAATGGACCCGGCTTCTTCTTCGGCTCCTTACGCCTTATACAATATTGGCAACCAGCACCCAGTGACTCTGATGGAATATATCAACGCGTTTGAAACAGCTATCGGAAAAGAAGCGCAAAAGGAATATCTTCCGATGCAAGCTGGGGATGTACAAGAAACCTACTCGGATATGACAGAAATGATCAACGATTTTGGATATCTGCCAAAGACTTCTGTAGAAGAAGGTGTACGTAAATTCATTGACTGGTTTAAAGTTTATTACGGATATGAAAAATAATACACCTCTGGTAAGTATTATCATCTGTCTGTATAATGTAGCCTCTTTCCTTCAAAAGAAAAAGCTGATATGTATTCTCCAGCAAACCTATCGGAATCTAGAAATCATACTTGTAGATGACGGTTCAACGGACAATACCTATCTGCTATGTGAGGAATTGAAAAAAAGTGACCAGCGTATCCGATTAGTAAGAAAAGCTAATGGAGGATTAGGAAGTGCCCGAAATGCCGGACTCGATGAAGCACAAGGAGATTATGTTTGGTTTTACGATGTAGATGATGATGCTGATACTCGACTAGTTGAAAAAAATATCTATTGGATGGAAACATACGGAAGCGATGTAAATATATTCGGCTACCATTGCATTACACCGCATTTACACTTGTCTGAAGAGGTACGATTTGAAGAACGAGAAATTCATGACAACGAAACACTAAAATCCATCTTTGTAGATGAACTGCTCTTCGTTCCGAATGGAAATGGTTTTGCCTGGAATAAGTTTTACCGACGTTCTTTCATTGAGAAATATGGATTTCGTTTTGGAAACCAGCGAATCCAGCAAGATGAAGGATTCAACTTGCAATTTTATCCATTGCTGAACAATGTCTATATATCCTCTGAGTTATTATACACTTATTACATTTACAATAGCGGTAACAATCGCTCCAGATATATATCAAACAGAATAAACATCTATATTTCTGTATATAATCAACTCCAGTCTTTCATCACTGCTTGGGGAGTAGAAGACAAACGGTTAGAAGAGTATACCTATAAAAGATTATACTCAGGAATAGTAATATCCCTAACATATAATCTTTTTCATCCAAATTTAAAAAAAACTTATAAAGAAAAGAAAACAGAATTTATTTCTATTTTATCAAAAAAACAGGTTGTTGAATGTTTAAAACATATGCAAATCAACAAACAATTAGATTTAGAACAAACTCTATTTGTTTACTCCTATCTTAAAAAGGATTTTACATTATTCTTTCTGCTAAAAAATATTTTTGATTCATTAAGATTAATCAAGAAGAAAATATCAAGATTATATGCAAAGTAATAACTTACTAATATTAAAAAATACGATATTATTATATCTACGTTTATTATTATCCATGTTAGTAGCACTTTTCACATCAAGAATAGTGCTAAACACATTAGGTATAGAAGATTTTGGGATTTATGGTGTAGTAGGAGGAGTAATTACACTTTTTGGCTTTATAAATTCATCCCTTTCAAGTGCAACTTCTAGGTTCATCACTTATGAAATGGGGAAAAATAATACGACTAATTTAAACAAAATTTTCAATATAGCCTTAGGCATACATATCATCATTGCTCTAATTATCCTAATATTAGGAGAAACTATTGGATTATGGTTTTTAACCCATAAACTAGTTATTCCCACAGAAAGAATGTATGCCGCACATTGGGTATACCAGCTTTCCATCTTATCAATGATTATAGGAGTAACCCAAGTTCCATATACAGCAACTATCATATCACATGAACGTATAGATATTTATGCCTATGTTGACTTAGTCAATATTTTTACCCGATTATTAATTGTCTATTTGTTGGTTTTCTGTAACTACGATAAATTAATATTATATAGTCTACTCATGACACTGATGAATGTATTTACCGCATTATATTATAGATATTTTTGTAATAAGCATTTTCAAGAGAGTAAACTAAAATTAGTATGGGACAAGAATATATTTTACAAAATGTTTTCTTTCTCAGGATGGGATTTATTAGGGAATTTAAGTGTCACAGTCAGAGGACAAGGTACTAATATGCTAATTAATATGTTTTTTGGCGTAGCAATAAACGCAGCTTCTTCTGTAGCTTCTCAAGTTCAAGGAGTCGTAATGGCCTTTGCGTCAAATATTTTAACTGCAGTAAAACCACAAGTCATTAAATCTTATGCAAGTGGTAATTATCAAAGAAGCAGTAATCTGATAGAATATTCATCTGTCATTATACTTTATTTATTACTCTTTATAAGTACCCCTCTTATTATGGAAATGAATTATATCTTAAAATTATGGTTAGGAATAGTCCCTAAATATAGTGTTATATTCTGTTCATTCACTTTGTTTTTCAATATATTCTCCGCATTAGCAATGCTCATTTTAACTATACCTCATGCTGCCGGAAAAAATAAATACCCAAGCCTGTTTAATGGAATACTTTATTTAACAACATTACCAGCTACCTATATTATTTTTAAATTTAATATAGCTTCTGTATGGTTCCCTTATTTTTATAATACCGTTTCTATGATTGGAGGATGTGTAATCATAGCATGGATAGCCAGCAAATATCTGCCTCCTTTCTCCCTAAAAAAATTTATATTCAATGTACTTTTAAAAAATTTCATTATCATAGGATGCATTTTTTACCTTATATCAATTATACAAACTATTATAGGGGAAGAATCATTTATGCGTCTAATTATAACTTGTATCACATCTACAATCCTACTCGCATTAGCAGGGTATACGATTAGTATAAATCACGAAACCAGATGTATCATCAATAATTATATTACAAACAAAATAAAAACAATAAAATGCAAACTGTTTCAGTCATAATCTGCTGTTATAATGGTAGTAAATTTATAAGTCAATGCTTTTTCTGCTTATTAAACCAAACATACAAAAACATTGAAGCTATATTTATTGATGATGGTTCCACAGACCAATCATATGCCATAGCTACTTCATATATAGAAAAGTTTTCTGAGGCAGGGATGAAACTCATCTGTTTAGCCCAAGAGAACAAAGGAGCTGGAGGAGCTGCGGCATTGGGGTTAACAGTGGCAACAGGTAAATATATTTGTTGTTATGACATTGATGATATTTTATATCCAACTTCATTAGAACGGCAAGTTTTATTTCTAGAACAAAATCCATCTTATGATATAGTAAGAACTAATGGATATAGGGTTTCTCCAAATACTAACAAATCATTGTTTATGAACAATGAAGAAGAAAAAAATAAAACGGATATATTTGAGGATCTTTTACTTGAGAAAACCAATAATTGGGCTGGAAGCTATATGGTCACGAGCAAAGCATTGTGGAATGTATATAAAGATCATAAAATAATAGAATCCAGATATGGTCAAAATTTACAGATATTATTAGCCGTTGCCTATAATAATAAAAGTGGATTCATAGATATACCTTTGATGGAATACAAATATAATCCTCAATCTTTTACTAACCAAAATAAGACTTTAGATAATCAGCTTAAAAATCTTCAAGGTTTTTATGAACTAAGAAAAAACGTACTTGATAAATTAAAATTAAATAATCCTACTTTAAGAAGAAAACTAGATACAACATATTTATATCTATATTTAGATTTAGCATTACATTTCAATAATGAGAAATTATTTATTCAATATTATAAGGAACTCTCAAAAATAGAATCTCCTAAATATTTATATAAATATCATTTCTTTAAAAGAAAAAGAAATATAGTCCTATCTACATATTATCGAATACTTAATTATATCAGCAATCATTTATACAATTAAAGAATAATAATCAAGGTAAAATTTCTTGAATGTAGAACATTGAATCAATGAACAATCAACGTACTATATATTTAGATGTAATACGAGTAATAGCATGCATGATGGTAATAATCATGCATGCACCTATTCCTGGTGTAGGAGCAGAAAGTCATGGACCTTTTCTTGTCTTGATTAGTTACTTAACAGCTCCTTGTGTTCCATTATTTTTTATGGTTAGCGGATCACTGCTATTACCATGCAAAAAAGAAGTAACAGCAATAAATTATTTTAAAAAGCGTATAGGAAAAGTAGCAGGTCCAACAATAGCCTTTTCTCTATTTTATATGGTTATTAATGAATCAACAAACTGGCCTATATCTATCCTCTCTATACCCTTTAGTTCACAAGGGCATGGAATACTTTGGTTTATGTACACACTTATAGGTCTTTACCTGCTCGTACCAATTATCTCTCCCTGGATAAAACAAGTCTCTAAAAGAGAATTAGAAATATACCTACTATTGTGGATAATTACTCAATGTTATCCTTACCTATCGTTATTTTTAGAAGTAAATTCTTCTAATACGGGTATATTATATTATTTCACTGGATATGCTGGCTATTTCTTACTAGGATATTATCTTAATCATTATCCCGTTTCTCTAAAATGGTTATTACCATTAGCCATATTTATGCTGCCATTCCCTTTATTAAACAAAATCTTCGATTGGGACCTAGATTTTTATTCCGCATTCTGGTATCTGTCAGCACCAGTTACTATAATAACAGCAGCTTGGTTTGTTGGTCTAAAAAGACTATGTGAAATATTTACATTGAACATGAAACTTTCAACAATCTCTAGTCTTTCATTTGGAATCTATCTTATTCACATATTCATTATGCGTACCTTGCTATGGAATTGGAATGTAATCACAGAAATACCCAATTATTATCTACAAACAACTGTCGTAGCTTTATTTACCTTTATAGGTAGTTATGTCGTTTGCAAAATAATTTCGTACTTACCTTATTCACAATATGTAATAGGCTATACAGAAAGAAATAAAACTATTAAGCATTAAAATTAACATTCAATCATACAGCAAACGCATGAAAAAGCGCATTTTCATAGCCATACATTATTTAGAAATCGGAGGAGCGGAAATAAGCCTAATCGGTCTGCTCAATGCGATTGATACAGAACTGTACGATGTTGATTTGTTTCTTTACAGCCATCGGGGAGAACTATTGAAACAAGTTCCAAATAAGATCAACTTATTACCGGAAATCAAGAAATATGATGTCATCGAAAAACCGATAAAGGAAGCGATACAGAAAGGATTCCCCGATATTGCCCTAGCCAGACTATGGGCAAAATATCAGTTTGCACGATACTCTAAAAAGAACCAACTGAAAGAAGGGTCGGCAATCCTGCAATATATATTCAATGCGGTTACTCCGCTGCTGCCAGATATCAATCCAGATACGGAATATGATTTGGCCATCAGCTTTCTGACACCGCATAACATTGTACTGAATAAGGTAAAGGCTAAAAAAAAGCTCGCATGGATTCATACGGATTACACCAAAATCAGTGTAAATGTAGAAAAGGAAATAAAAGTGTGGAGTCAGTTCGATCACATTGTTTCGATATCGGAAGATGTGACACACGCGTTCCTGAAGGTATTTCCAACTTTGGCAGGAAAGATTATCGGAATAGCCAATATTCTTTCCCCACAAACGGTCAGACAAAGAGCACTGGCTGGTAAGGTTGATTTTCCCACTCAAGATGGACGGATCAATCTGCTTTCTGTAGGACGTTTTACCTTTGCCAAAAACTTTGATAATGTACCCGATATATGCCGCCGGATAATGAAAGAAGGATGTGATGTGTACTGGTATATTGTAGGCTATGGTGGAGATGAGCATCTGATAAAGGAGAAAATTAAAGAAGCAGGCATGGAAAGTCGTGTCATCCTGCTGGGAAAACAGGAAAATCCTTATCCGTTTATCAAGGGATGCGATATATATGTACAGCCTTCCCGGTTCGAAGGTAATGCAGTTACCGTACGCGAAGCACAGATATTATGCAAACCAGTTATCGTAGCCAACTATCCCACGGCGCACAGCCAAATCAAACAAGGTATCGACGGAATAATCGTTCCGCAAGATAATGCCGGCTGTGCCCATGAAATAGCTCAATTTATCAAAAACAAAGAATTGCAACAAAATATAATTAGTTACTTGAATGAACACGATTACGGAAATGAAAAGGAAGTACAAAAACTATATAGTTTGATGAATTAAATATTTTCATACATGTCTTCATCTAGTTTTTAATTTATATCTTTGGTAGATATAACGTATTACATATCTCCAATAGCCTGCATAGCCGTCGAGCAAAACCTCACGATAAACTAGGGATAAAAGGAAATATGCCTATGTTATAATCGCCTCACAAAGGTGAATATATCGCCCCACTTAGGTGAAACGAACGCTTCATATCAGTCAGGCGAAAGTTTCACAAGGGTGAAAAGATACCTATAAAACTATATGAAACATGCCAATTCTATTTGATTTTTATGTTTCTCCGTCCGATTCGGAGAAAGAAGAAAAAGAGAAATACCACGCACGGGTGGTAAGAAGCCATACCGTACAAATAGATGATATAGTAAACAACATCAGCAAGCGCTGTACACTCTCAAAAGGAGACATCCGAGCTGTACTGGACGAACTGGGAGATGAACTGGTATATAACTTGTGTGAAGGAGATCGTATCTACCTGCCGGGGATAGGTTATTTCTACCTTTCGCTCTCAGCTCCCAAGGAGGCAGATCCCAAAACCACCCGTGCACAGAGCATCGGAATAAAAGCGGTAGAATTCAGGGCAGACAGCATCCTGAAGAACAGCCTAGAGAGCCATGCCAAATTCGAAAGGAGCGACATAAAAGTGCACTCCTCCAGACTGGATAGCTACGAAATAGATACTTTGCTGGAAGACTACTTTCATAAAAACGAGTTTCTTACAAGAATTAAGTTTGAAAAACTCTGTGGTTTTACAAAAACAACAGCCCAACGGCATTTACAGCGACTGCTGGATGAAGGCAAACTGGTAAATGTCAATACGCGACACAATCCGATATACAAGCCGACAAAAAAGGTCTTTGCGGAAATGTGTGAAAATATTCTATAATATGATACCTAAAATAATACATTATTGCTGGTTTGGCGGAAAAGAGAAGCCGGAAGAGGTAAAACGCCTGATAGGTACATGGAGGAAATATTGCCAAGGATATGTCATCAAAGAATGGAACGAAAGCAATTTCGACATCAACCAATGCGCATATTGCCGAGATGCCTATCAGCATAAGAAATGGGCGTTTGTAAGCGATGTTGCAAGACTATGGGCACTTTATCACGAAGGAGGTATCTATATGGATACGGATGTGGAAGTGCTACGTCCGCTGGATGATTTACTGGAGCACAAGGCTTTTTTGGGATTTGAAGGTACGCAATGGATAGCGACCAACATCATGGGAGCGGAACCGGGAAATGAACTGATCGGGAAATTCCTGAACTCATACCAACAGAGGGAGTTCATCAAGGCAGATGGAAGCCTAGATCAAACTACCAACGTGGAAGAATGGACTCGGATGCTTACTCGTTCATACGGACTTATCCTGAATGGAGAGAAACAGAAAATCCAGGATTTCACGGTATACCCTTCGGAGTATTTTACCCCTTACGATTACCTGAATGGAAAAATTACCCGAACGCCACAGACTTACACCATACACTGGTTCAGCCAGTCGTGGATAGGTAATTCCCAATGGCGCACTAAATTATCACAACTGTTCCATCGACTGATTGGAACAAAAATGCAATAAAAATATAGAAATTAGTATGAAAGCCGTTGTATTTTTAAATGGAGGATTAGGAAATCAAATGTTTCAATATGCTCTATATGCTTCTTTAAAAAATCAAGGATATAATGCAAAAGTAAATAAAGAATTTTTAAAAGGAAATACTCAGCATAATGGATATGAATTAGACAAGATATTTGGAATACCTGCAAATTCAAACCCTTTAGATTCATTTTTAGTTCGATGCATATACTATTTAGACATATGGTCTCCCAATATATTCACATGCATAGGTAAGTACCTAATTAAATTATCGCGAATAAAACTTATAACAGATAAAACAATCAAAACAAATTTATTAAAAATAAGCAATTACAATATTGCATATTTTTGTGGATATTTTCAATCTGCGAATAACTTTAATAACTTAGAAAACATTTTCGAAATATTTCATTTTAAAGAAGATAAAATATCTAAACAATCAAAAGAAATACTTACTTTGATAAAACAAAACAACGCCATATCTATTCATGTTCGAAGAGGAGATTATCTCTCTGAACAAAATCAAAATCTTTTTGGTGGGATTTGTACCAAAGAATACTATCAAAAAGCAATAGAGATAATATACTCAAAAGTAAATAATCCACATTTCTTCATTTTTTCAAACGACATAGAATGGTGTAAAAAGAACATTAATCTTCCTCATATTTATTACGTAAACTGTAACAAAGGACAAGATTCATGGCAAGACATGTTTTTAATGAGTAAATGCAAACATAATATTATTGCTAACAGCACATTCAGTTGGTGGGGAGCTTATTTAAATGAGAATCCACAAAAAATTATCATATCACCATCTAAACTTACAAATAGAGGAGATTCACCAGATTTATTTCCTGAGAATTGGATTAAACTATAATTCATAATTATCATAAAGAATAATGAAAACACTCACCATATTTACTCCTGCATATAACCGGGCTCACACTTTAGGCAGAACGTACGAAAGCCTACTCCGTCAGACTTGTGATGATTTTGAATGGCTGATAGTGGATGACGGTTCAAAAGACTTTACCAAAGAACTTGTAGAAGGCTGGATGCAGGAGGGGAAAATAAGCATCCGGTACATATACCAGCAAAATCAGGGTATGCACGGTGCCCACAACACCGCATACCGGAATATACATACGGAACTGAACACCTGTATCGATTCGGATGATTACATGCCCGATGATGCTGTGGAAACCATTGTCAAACTTTGGGAAGCCCACGGTTCTGACAAATACGCAGGGATTATCGGACTGGATTGTACCGAAAATGGAAACATCATCGGAACTTCTTTCCCAAAAAAGATGAAAGAAACCACACTAAACGGCTTTTATGCCAATGGTGGAAAAGGTGACAAAAAGCTGGTGTACAGAACTGAGGTAATCAAGCAATATCCGGAATATCCGATATTTGAAGGAGAGAAGTATGTCAGCCTCGGTTACAAGTACCTGCTCATTGATCAGGATTATACCTTGCTTACCCTGAACAAACCGCTTGTAGTTGTAGAATACCAGCAAGACGGATCCAGCATGAACATGTACCAGCAATACTGGAACAATCCTAAAGGATTTGCTTTCATCCGAAAAGTAGATATGAAACTATGCGGCAGTTCAAAACGGAAATTCGAATCATGTATACATTATGTATCAAGCTCCATCAGAGCTAAGAATACACGTTTCATTGCAGAATCTCCACTACCGGTTCTGACAGTACTCGCTATCGTTCCAGGCTGTTTATTATACCTGCTAACAAAATACAAAGTGCAGTCCAATCAAAAAATGAATGTAAAATGAGTGAACCTATCAGAATACTGAACCTCTTCACTATCATGAATCGGGGAGGAGCGGAAACCATGGTAATGAATTACTATCGTGCCATAGACAAAAGCAAGATACAATTCGATTTTATGGTACACCGTCAGGAACGGGGTGCTTATGACGATGAAATAGAAGCTATGGGAGGAAGGATATTCAGAATGTGTCCCATTTATCCACAGAATCTGTTCAGATATCAACAAATGTTGAAAGAGTTTTTCGATAATCATCCGGAATATCAGATTCTTCATTCGCATATGTCCGAATTAGGTTACTTCGCTTTCAAGGAGGCTATCAGACACGATGTTCCTGTACGGATTTGCCATGCGCATAACGCACCTGTATTCAGCAGTGAAACGGCAATTGAAAAACTCAAACGAATCCCCAGAGAACTGTTGGCAAGGCAAATGCGAAAGCTCTCTACCGATTACTTCACATGTAGTCGGATTGCTGGAGAATGGCTCTTTGGAAAAAAGAACAGTGAAAAATTGATTTTCATGCGAAATGCAATTGATGCCGCAGCCTTTGCTTATAATGAAGCAACCGCTCAAAAAGTAAAAGCAGATTTCGGTTGGACAAATAAATTTGTCATAGGCCATGTAGGGAGATTTTGCCCACAGAAAAACCATGATTTCCTGATTAATCTCTTCAACGTATTTCATAGTAAATATCCCAATAGCATACTGGCATTGGTAGGAAGTGGGGAACTTCAAGGAAAGATACAGGAGAAAGTCAAGAATCTGGGACTGGACAAAGATGTTTATTTCTTGGGAAACAGAACGGATATGCCTAACATCTATCAAGCCTTTGACGTCTTCCTTTTTCCTTCTTTTTATGAAGGCTTACCTGTTTCGCTGATTGAAGCCCAAGCCAGTGGATTACCTTGTGTTATTTCAGATACAATTTCCGACCAGACTCGACTTACCCCTGCCTATTACCCTGTATCCCTGAAAGAGAAAACAGAGCAATGGGTTGCTCTACTGGAAAAGTGTATGGAGATGCAACATGCAGATACAACCGCTATGATAAAAGAGGCTGGTTTCGATATTCATAACAACGCAGAATGGTTGACCAATTTTTATCTGAACAAGCTATCATGAACACGCCTTTAGTTTCTATCATCATACCAGTATACAATACAGAAAAATATATCAGCGAATGCTTAAATTCGCTGACACAGCAAAGCTACATACATATAGAGATTATAGCTGTTGACGATGGTAGCACAGATAACAGTCTGAAAATATTAAATGATATCTCAGCAAAAGACAACCGACTAAAAGTATTCACTCAGCCCAATCAAGGAGTATCAGCCGCCAGAAATCTGGCACTGAGTAAAGCAACTGGAGAATATATCATGTTTGTAGACGCAGACGACTGGATTGATCCACATACAATCGAAGAGTGCCTGCAAGAAATAGGAGATGCGGATGTCTGTTTTTTTGCATACATACGGGAATTTACCAATCATTCGCTGCCCAAGCCTCTATTTCCACAAACACAAATCTTCACAGCAGAAGCATGTAAGCAGCTTCAGCGAAGAATGATAGGACCCATAGGTAAAGAACTTGCTAATCCGGGTATGCTGGATTCGTTGGGAACTATTTGGGGAAAACTTTACAGAACAGAAATTCTTAACGGTACGGAATTTATAGATTTAAAAGTAATCGGCACAGCAGAAGATTCCCTCTTCAACTGCAATGTATTTAGAAAAGTACAGAAAGCCGTTTATATAAACAAAGCGTTTTATCATTACCGTAAATTTAATTCTGGCGCAGAAACGAAAAAATACAAACCCCAATTATCTCAGCAATGGAACAGACTGTTTGACTACATGAAAGCTACTGTGACTGATGAAATCAGTCAGAAAGCCCTGCACAACCGCATTGCACTCAGCATCATCGGACTGGGACTAAACGAATGTTTATCCCCCGATAGACTAAAAAAGAAAACAGACAAAATAGCTGAAATCATCAATCAGCCGCATTATAGAGAAGCATATAAAGAGCTTGATTTGACCCTCTTTCCCATACATTGGAAAGTCTTCTTCTTTGCAGCCAAACATAACATGAACAGAGTGCTTATGCTATTAATTTTATGTATAAAAAAAATAATATAAATATCAACCGTATGATAAGTGTCATAATTACATTTTTAAATGCTGAACTCACATTAAAAAAATGTGTAGAATCAATATTAAACCAAACATATAAAGATTTTGAAATTATTCTTGTGAATGATGGCTCTACTGACAAAAGTCTAGATACAGCTATAAAATTAAAGAACAAAAACAATTCTATCATACACATTATAGATAAAAGATACAATGAAGGATTAGAAAAAGCTAGATATGATGGGAGAAAGGTAGCAAAAGGGGAATACTTAACTTTTGTTGACGCTGATGATTGGCTTGAAAAAGATACTTTAGAAATAATGTATAATGAAATTAAAACTTCTAATTATGATTATGTAGAAATTGGAATGAATAGAGTTCTTGATAATCATAGTTTATTGAAAAAAAAACGAACAAATCCTGTAATAGGAGAAATTGCACAACCAGAATTATTTGATAAATATTTTCTTTCTTTTTTAGGAGTAAATATTCTATCTGTAAATATGTGTGGTAAACTATATAATAAAGAAGTTATTGAAAAAAATAATATCTCAATACAAGGAGTTACAATGGGAGAAGATTTAGCCTTTAATTTGCAATTATTCCCTCATCTAAAAAAAATCAAAATCATACCGTACAATGGATATAATTATAAATTTGGAGGTATGACTACAAAGTATAACAAAAATCTACTTCCAGATTTAAAGAAATTATATACTATAAAAAAGGAGCTAATAGATAAATATCAATATTATAAGGCATCAGATTATATACGTATAGAATTGAAAAACGTATTAATATCAGATATAAAACAAAGAATTCTATTTAAATATGGTTCACAAGAAGACATTATTAATCAAATTAACCAAGAGTTAATGGATTCTATATGGAATGATATACAACAAATAAAAAATTCTAATATAATAGCTTCCCCTATTGTACAAGCTGTTATTAATAAAGATGCAAATACCATTTACAGGTTATGTAAAAGTGAGACAAGAAAATATTATCCTCAATGGATTTTAAAAAGAGTGATATCCAAAATATTAAGTCTTATATAATCAAAAATAATGTATTATTCTTATGGAAAAAGATTTAATAAGTATTATTGTACCAATGTATAATGCTGCTCAATTCATAAAAAAATGTATAACCTCCATTTTAAATCAGACATATAAGAATTTTGAACTATTAATAATAAATGATGGATCCACTGATAATAGTTTAGAAATATGTAACAAATTTAAAGATCAAAGAATAAAGATTATCAATCAAGAAAATACAGGAAGTGAATATGCCCGTCTGACAGGAATCAAACTGTCAAAAGGGAAATATATATGTTTTATTGATGCAGATGATTGGATTGCCAAAGATTATTTACAGAAGTTGATTGAACCTGCCCAAAAATATAATGTAGACCTTGTATGCATTAATCATTATAGAGTTTTAGACAAATATGGTCTGGTAAAATTCAAAGGACAGTGTATCAACTTAAAAGAAGGATTATTACAATCAAATGAATTAAATCACTTTCATAACATATACGCATATAACAGAGTTTTTAGTAATGCCGTATGGGGAAAGTTATATCGATTCCCAATCATAGACATCAATAAACTATCTCCTACCAATATTTTTTATGGCGAGGATTTATTGTTTAATCTATATGTTACATATAACATGAAATCATGTTATTTGATTAATGAATATAAATATTATTATAGATACGGAGGATATACATTAGCCAATTACCATAGATATTGGAATGACAATGTTAAACTATATTATGCAATAAAGAAATTAGCAATTGAGAGAAACAATAAAGAATTGCTAAATATAATAAATTATTGGATTATATCTATTTTTCATTGGGCTATAAGCTATCAATACAAGTTCATACAAATCCCGATTAATGAGATTATAAATTTTATAAACTCTGTTTTTACTTCAAAAATATATAATGAACTATGTATAGAAAATAGTAATTTTAATCCAATATTTGTAACAGCAATAAAACAAAAAGACGCAAATAAGATTTTAGATATTATCAAACAGGATAACAAATCAAATATTCCTGTCTATAAAAATAAAATACTTCGTTTCTTGTTTAAAATTTTAAATTAATAATCATCAACAGACACTCATCTATTTAATGTTAATCTTATTAAAAAAATGATTATTTCTCCTTTAAAAACGAACAGAATCGAATGGATAGATACAATTAAAGGGATTTGTATAATATTAGTAATAATATATCATACATGTGGATTACCCATTATAGGACAATTTTTATTTGGAGGATTCATGGGAACATTCTTTATTTTATCTGGATATACAACAAAAAAAGACATAATAAGTTCCGGGATCAAAAAAAAAATAGAACGACTTTTAATTCCTTATTTTTTTTATGGAATTATTTCAATTTTATTTATAACAAGCAATCAAATTATCCATGGGAATTGGGAATATACCATAAAATATATTGGAGGACTAATATACTCACGATATTCTATCGTACCACTTCAAAGTAAGGATTTTACAGAAAATTCAATAATATTAGTTAATAGTCCCCTATGGTTTCTTACAACAATATTTATTTCTTATATTTATTTTTACTTCTATATTAACATAAAGAAAAAAATAACTAAACTATTATTCATCTGTATTTCAATTATATTATGTGTTATTACAAACGAAGCTAAAATACTATTACCTTGGGGCATTGATATCTCATTCATTTGCTTCTTACTTCTTTTATACGGATACTATTATTCTAAATACAGACACAAATTACATTATCCTTGTTATATAAAATTATGTTCAATCATTACAATTGGTTATTTATACTATATAATGGTAATCTATAATGGTCATATTAATTTATCAGTCAGAATATATGGCAACCATGGAGTTTTAAGCATCATACTTTTTTACTGTATCTGTATTATTGAAACTCGCATCTTTATTTTAATAATACAACCAATACATTCAATTATAACTAAGATTTTAGCTATTATAGGAAAACATTCTTTACGGATAATGTGTATTCATATACCATTATCATATATAGAATCTATCATATTAAGTACATTAAATATTAATATAAATCAATATTTATCAGCAATTATTCTTATAATTATAACATTATTTTTTAATTACATATTAATTCATATTTTTAAACGCGTATCAATACATAAAAACATTCTATCAAGAAGTGTAAAATATTTATAACAAAATATATTGTAAGAATATTTATTAATATTTTCTTAAAAATTATACCATTGAACAGAAAACTTCAATTTATCATTTACATCAGTATATTTCTAATTTTTATACCTTTGACTTATCTATATCCAAGAGCAAACGATGAAGACTACGGATATGCCTTTTACGATAAAAACATCAAAACAATCGGAGATTTCTTCGAATCTACCTTTGCTCTTTATATGACAAAGACAGGAAGGATATGGAACAATGGGCTAGCAGCGATATTAGGAACAAACGATTGGGACATAGTATTCAAAAGCATTAATGCCTTATTTTTTGTCTTATTTATATTCTTTATGGTAAAAGTAGCCATAAAAGATGAAAATATTACCCTTTCCAAAATTTTTCTCCTATTTATATTGATATGGTTTCTTTGTCCTGTACCTGGAGAAACGTGGCTATGGATGTGTGGAGCATTAAACTATCTATGGCCAGCCGCCATCACTATGGGGTTCTTATACATGTTACGACTGTCAACATACAGAAAATTTAAACTATTAGGAGGGGTATTTATTGTAAGCATTTTCTATGGATGGCAGCACGAAATCTTTGCAGCCCCAATATGTGCAGCCTGTATAATGTATTATTTAATTAGAAGGCCTAATCTTCCCAAACAAACGTTTTTACTTTGTGCTGGATATTTCATAGGAGCCATATGCATGATTTTTGCTCCTGGAGGATTTCATCGATCTAGTGGTAGCATTTTCTCTACAGAATCAATAGCAATGGCTATACTTTTCAGAATTTATTCACTGGGTATGCTATTCATCGGATTAAAATTAAAAGCAACGATTATAGCAATCGCCTCCCTATTATACATCAAATTTAAATCTCCAGCACGTTTTAAAGAATTAACAAACAATAATCTCCTTGTTATTTTAATTATCGGATGGGGAATTGCTTTTATATCTGCCATCTGTTATGTAGAAGAAAGAGGAGTGATGGGGATAGAGTTATTTTCCATTATACTTATTTATAGGATAATAGACTATCTGTATCATACCATATACATGGAAAGGGTAAGGAAGTGGAAAAATTATGTATTGGTAACTATAATGATTCTGTTTATGTATGACTATAGTACAACATTTAAAGCTATATACAAAATACATAAAGCTGACAATCAAATCAGAACAGAGTATCTGAAGTCTACAGACGGTATTGTGTGTTCTCCTCTGAAGCAAAAAGACTATAATAATAGATTCATTTTCTATTTCAATGGAGTAGAAGCTCAAACCGGTATGATGGAACATTACAACAGGAGCATACCGCTTCATGTATTACCGGAGCCTTTTTATAAAGCAATAAGAGGAGATAATAACCTGTTCTGTAAGGAAAATCAAGTCAATGGTTCCAGTACATTTTATGAATACAAAGATGAAAAGTACTATATTGCGAAATATGCCCAAGACGAAGAATGGAAGCAAGTTGAACGAACTTATCGCTTTAAAAAGAACGGAAGCATACAAAAAACCGTACCGTATATGGCGAAAAAGATTGAAACATTTTATTCTAATACTAATTTGAATACTACTCGTTTAGAAATCAATGACACATGTTATGTCTTTGTCAACAAGATAAAACGGATGCTTCCTGAACTGCAATTGACCAAACTGGATTTTAAAGAAGAACAATAATTTAGGCATAAAAATAACATATAAATAAATTTACTTTTACAACTTTAATTTTTAACACTAAATAGTTTTCTTTTTTCTTTAAGATTTTTACATTTGCAGCAGTCAGATATAAGTGATACATATAATATTGTTTATATAAACAATTTATAATTAGATGCTTATACCTCTAAAAAAAGAGAGTGAGAGAAAATTGTTATATGAAACGAATTTACAAAACACCTAAACTATACCATTTTCCTAATATGGGAAAATTATCGAGTAAGCAGCTTTCTTTACTTTCTGATAAAGAATTAACTCAATATATAGAGCAAAGTAAAGGGATAGAGTATACAAAAGTTTACAAAGCAAATCCCAACATCGTAATGCGGGAAGTGGATGGTGACTGTCTATTAATCCCTACAGGTAATGATATAGCCATTAATGGATTGATAACACTGAACCCCATTGCCCAATTCTTATGGCAACAGTTCCAGATACCTTCTACTATTCCTGAAGTACTTGCCAAAGCAAAAGAAAAATACGATGATGAGGAAGGTTGTATGGAACAGGAGATAAGATGTTTTGTAAATGATTATATTGGAATTAATTTTATAATGGAGGAATAATATATGAAAGAGAAATGGACTACACCTAAAACGGTGATTGAGGAGTTTACTCCCAGTAATTATTGCGCTATATGTTGGGCTGTAGGATGTCAAAGAGGAAAAGAAAATTACGTTGAGTCTGTATATCCAGATGTATCCCATAGTGAAAAACATTGTGGAAAAGATGAAAATCAAGCCATTAGAGAAATAAACGGACGTATTACTATGGTTGAATTACATACTGAACAAGGAACATTACCCTGTCAGGATGTACAACCATATCCTTTGACATGGGAAAATATTAAAAACAATGGTAATATGGTAACTTGGAATACATATTCTAATAATGATGATAGAGTATGGCATCATTGTGGCTATGCATATAAAGACACCACTACCTCAAATGCATCGTAAAAAAACTGCTTTTTATTAATTTAAACAAAAGAAAAATCTATTCTACAATTGAGAAAAGTAGAATAGATTTTTCTTTATATTTATATTTCAACAATGGACTCACTAGATGATATAACAGGGGTAGAAAAGTACCTGGTACTGAAAGCCACACAAGCACGCACTCCAATATCAGCTTCGTTTGAGCTGACGCCTTGCTGCAATTTGCAATGCGACATGTGTTTCATAAGGATGAAAGCCACAGAAGTAAAAGAGCACGGAGGCTTGAAGGATTTGGATTTCTGGCTGAGACTGGCTCAAGAACTGAAAGAGATGGGTACATTGTTCATTCTGCTTACAGGAGGAGAACCATTGTTGTATCCGCATTTTAAGGAGTTATATCAGGAACTGAAGAAGATGGGGTTTATCATTACCTTGAATACAAACGGTACTTGTATTACGGAGGAGATTGCCCAACTGTTTCATGCGTATCGTCCACGACGGGTAAATGTGACCTTATATGGAGCCAGTAGAGAAACCTACGAAAAACTTTGTCACCGGGCAGATGGTTTCGATCAGTGTATAAATGGTATCAGGCTGTTACGACAATATAATATCGATACGAAGCTGAATGTAAGTGTCGTTAAAGAGAACAAGCACGAATTTGACGAAATTCTGGCTATAGGCGATCGTTTCGGTATTCCTTCGGAAGTGAACAGTTATATGTTCCCTTGTTCACGGACTACACGCAACGGAATGGGGGCGATTGATGCCCGTCTTACAGCTGAAGAGGGTGGACGATATGATGCGCTCTACCAGAAACATAAGCACAACAGTGAGTTCAAGGAAGTGATAGCTGCTACACTAAAAGAAGCGGAAGAAGCCACTCCTTATCAGAATGAAGTAGTCATTACGTGCCGTGCAGGGAAAAGTTCCGCATGGATCAACTGGCAGGGAAGAATGACACCATGTGTAATGATGGAATATCCGGCTATCAGTTTGGAAGAGATAAGTGCAAAAAAGGCTTGGAAGAATCTGGAAGAAATGATGAAAGAGTTGCCTGCACACAGTGATTGTAAAGGATGTAAGTTGTGGAAACTCTGCCAGGCGTGTTATGCTTCTGTTTCTTTGGAAAAGGAACATAACGGAAATGTGTCGTATCTGTGCCGCTTTACGCAATGTGAATATGATTTTCTGAAGCAACTGATTAATAAATAGTTTATGAGAGTTATCGATACACGTACGTATGTAGGAATGTTACGGGAGCTGACAGATGCAGGGAAAGAGGTCAGCCTGATAGTAGCGGGAAGCAGCATGGCTCCTTTTCTGGTACATCACCGGGACACAATTTATTTTAGTAAGCCCAACAGTCCGCTGAAAAAGGGGGATATGGTGTTTTATCAGCGTACTGACGGACAATACGTGATGCACCGTATTTATAAAATAAAAGGGAAGGAATTTTACATGGTAGGGGATGCACAAACTGAAATAGAGGGCCCTCTCGATGAAAAACAGATTTTTGCCCGTGTTACAAAGGTCAGACGGAAAGGAAAGTTGATACTGCCAGGGGACTTCTGGTGGTGGTTCTTTGCCAAGGTATGGCTCAATCTGGTTCCAGTACGTCCGTTCATCATTAAAATATATGGCTTATGTTCTCGTTCTTAGCGCTTTTAGTAACTACTCCGGTTACATTTATTTTGCTTCCATTACTTATCGGGCTGATAATCAGAAACAGGAAATGGAAGAGGGGACTGTATGCTACGGCTATTTTGCTGGCACTAATTTTTACGAATACACCGCTGCTGAAGATAGCGGAAGAACAATGGTATAAGGAATACGACCGTCCACTGCCGGAGGGCAAGATCTACAAGTATGGAATTGTACTGGGCGGGTACAGTTTCTGGGACTGGGAACGGAAGCGTCCGGAATTCAGTGGAATAGCGGACCGGCTGACGGAGGGAATCCGGCTGTATAAGTATAAAAGAATTGAAAAGCTGGTATTGGCCTCGGATGGATCTATTATCCAAAGTAAGGATGGAAAAGGCTTACAGGGCAATCCACAGGGGATGATGAAATACCTGAACGAACTGGGTATTCCCAAAGAGGATATCATCATGGAAACCTTTGCCAACAATACCAGAGAGAATGTTACATTTACCAAAAAATTGTTAGGCAAGGAGATGGATACTGCTTCTATAGTGATTATTACTTCTGCCGTACACATGAAGCGTTCGGTCAGTGCTTTTCAGGCAGAAGGAATTTATCCGGATTGTTACATTACAGATCCATGGGTAGATGTAAAAGGGCAAAGTGTAAGCTTCATGCCTTCTGTGGGTACGCTGGCACAATGGCCGGAACTGCTGCATGAATGGGTAGGGTATATAGTCTATAAATTCTTATACTCTTAAAGAACCTTAACAAAACGCCCTCCATACCCGATTTATTTGTTATTTTGCAGCAAATTAGGGAATAAAGTGAATATACTCAATATAGATACATGTCCTCTCTGCGGGAAAACGCATTTTGAGGAAGTCATGACTTGTACGGACCATTATGCCACCGGTGAAAAATTTACGATTTACCGCTGTAAGGCGTGTGGTTTTTTGTTTACGCAGCATGTGCCCGACGAAAGTGAGATAGGCAGGTATTATGAATCGCCGGATTATATCTCGCACACGGATACGCGCAAGGGACTTGCCAACCGTCTGTATCACTATGTACGCGGTTTTATGCTGGGACGCAAGGCTTCGCTGATAGAGCGGATCTGCGGTACCCGAAACGGAAGCTTGCTGGATATCGGTACGGGTACGGGGTATTTCAGCCATTTCATGCAGAAACGGGGATGGAAGGTTTCTGCCATCGAGAAGAGCCCGCAGGCACGGGCGTTTGCCAAGGAGCATTTCGAGCTGATGGTGGAGGCTCCGGAAGCGCTGGCGGCTTACGGCAAAGGGAGCTTCGATGTGATTACGCTGTGGCATGTCATGGAGCATTTGCAGGATATAAACGGTACCTGGAAGCGGCTTGCCGACATGCTGAAGGAGCGTGGTGTGCTGGTGGTAGCTGTACCTAATCCGGTTTCGTTCGATGCACAGCATTACAGGGAGATGTGGGCGGCGTATGATGTACCGCGGCATCTGTGGCATTTTACGCCTTCTGTCATGCAGCAGTTCGGAGCAAAATATGATTTTATCCTGACCGAACGGCATCCGATGCCGTTTGACGCGTTTTATGTTTCCATGCTTTCGGAAAAGTACCGGGGAAGCCGTATGCCTTTCCTGAAAGGAATGATTAAGGGAACGGAGGCGTGGTTTGCTTCGCTGGTGAAAAAGGAACAGAGCAGTTCCATGATTTACGTATTCAGAAAAAAGTAAGGGTATGAGCAGAAAACCGGGATCTTTCTTTGATATGCAGTTCGTGACGTCGAGCATCAGCACGATGCTTGTCCTGCTGTTGTTGGGGATAGTCGTTTTTTTCGTAATGGCTGCCAACAATCTTTCTGTATATGTCCGCGAGAATATCGCTTTCTCGATTCTGATCAGTGACGATATGAAGGAAACGGATATTCTCCGCTTTCAGAAACAGCTGAACAAGGAGGTATATGTAAAGCAGACGACGTATATATCGAAGGCGCAGGCGCTGAAGGAGCAGACGGAGGCGATGGGAACAGATCCGGCGGAGTTTCTGGGGCATAATCCGTTTACGGCTTCCATCGAGGTAAAGCTGAATGCGGATTACGCAAATTCTGACAGCGTTGCGTGGATAAAGGATGAGATTCAGTCGAAGAACAAGCAGGTGATAGAGATCAATTACCCGCAGGATCTGCTGGATGCGGTAAACAGTAATATCCGGAAAATCAGTATTGTATTGCTCGGACTGGCGGCACTGCTTACGCTGATTTCGTTTGCGCTTATCAACAATACCATCCGGCTGGCGGTATATTCGAAACGTTTTCTTATTCATACCATGAAGCTGGTGGGGGCCAGCTGGTCGTTTATCCAGCGACCGTTTTTGCTGCGCAACATGTGGATAGGGATACTGGCTGCTACGATGGCGGACGCGGTACTGATAGGACTGGCGTATATGCTGGTGCATTATGAACCGGACTTGCTGGCGGTGGTTACACCGGGAGTGATGGTTGTGGTGATGGGAGCGGTTTTTGTTTTCGGGGTGCTGATTACTTCGCTCTGCGCACTTATTTCCATCAACAAGTATCTCCGCATGAAAGTGAGTGAATTGTATTATATATAATAGGTGAAACTAACCAATCAATTTTTCTTTTCAATATGGACAAAAAGAACTTTGCCTTTGATAAAACGAACTTCATCCTGCTGGCTGCGGGTATGGTGGTGATTATCATCGGTTTCCTGCTGATGACGGGACCGGGCTCTACGGAAACGACTTTCGAGCCTGATATTTTCAGTGTACGTCGTATCAAGGTAGCACCGCTGGTTTGCTTCCTGGGATTTATTTTCATGATTTACGGTATACTGCGCAAACCGAAAAGTATTCAAGATAACGATAATAATCTGACGGAATGAGCTGGATAGAAGCATTGATCTTGGGTATTCTGCAGGGATTGACGGAATATCTGCCTGTGAGCAGCAGCGGACATCTGGCTATCGGATCGGCACTGTTCGGCATAGAAGGGGAGGAGACTCTGACGTTTACCATCGTGGTGCATGTGGCAACGGTGCTGAGTACGCTGGTTATCTTGTGGAAGGAAATAGACTGGATATTCCGCGGGCTGTTTAAATGGCAGCTGAACGAGGAAACGAAATATATATTGAACATCGTGGTGTCGATGATTCCGATCGGCATTGTGGGGGTGTTCTTTAAGGATTATGTGGAGGAGATTTTCGGCTCGGGACTGCTGATTGTGGGATGTATGCTCCTGCTGACGGCTGTACTGCTGACTTTCTCTTATTATGCGAAACCGAGACAGAAGGAACGTATCAGCATGAGGGATGCGTTTATTATCGGACTGGCGCAGGCTTGTGCGGTAATGCCGGGACTGTCGCGCTCGGGAAGTACGATCGCTACCGGTCTGATACTGGGAAACAAGAAGGAAACGCTGGCTCAGTTTTCTTTCCTGATGGTGATACCGCCGATTCTGGGAGAGGCTTTGCTGGATGGAATGAAGATTATAAAGGATGCTTCTGCGGTAAGTGCGGGCATCAGTACGGCATCGCTGGTGGTAGGCTTCCTGGCTGCTTTCGTTTCGGGATGTATCGCATGTAAGTGGATGATTAATATTGTAAAGAAGGGCAAGCTGATCTGGTTTGGCGTGTATTGTGCCATCGTGGGTATCATCACGATTGTGACAAGCTTGCTGTCATAAACACAAACGGATGAACTTTAAAGAAGGAGAAGTGTTATATTTTGACAAGCCGCTGCGATGGACATCGTTCGCGCTTGTGAATAAAGTGAGGTATCATATCAGCCGCAAGCTGGGAGTGAAGAAAATAAAGGTAGGACACGCCGGAACGCTTGATCCGCTGGCTACGGGGGTCATGATTATCTGTACCGGAAAGGCTACCAAGCGTATCGAGGAGTTCCAGTATCACACCAAGGAGTATATCGCTACGCTACAACTGGGGGCTACAACTCCCTCGTACGACCTGGAAAAGGAGATTGATGCTACGTATCCGACGGAGCATATCACACGCCAGCTGGTGGAGGATACGCTGAAGAATTTCGTGGGGACTATAGAGCAGATTCCGCCGGCTTTTTCGGCTTGTAAGGTGGACGGCAAACGTGCATACGACCTTGCCCGCAAGGGGGATGAGGTGGAGCTGAAACCGAAGACGCTGGTGATTGATGAAATTGAGTTGCTGGAATGTAACCTGCCGGAAATCAAGATTCGTGTGGTATGCAGCAAGGGAACGTATATCCGGGCGCTGGCACGCGATATCGGTGAAGCGCTGAACAGCGGAGCGCACCTTACCGGACTGATACGGACACGGGTAGGGGATGTCAGACTGGAGGATTGCATGCAGGTGGATGACTTTGAGGCATGGCTCGACCAACAGGATATAGAAATTACAAACGATTAAGGAAAGGATAATAAGATGAAACTGTCACAATTCAAATTTAAGTTGCCGGAAGATAAGATCGCACTGCATCCGGCGAAGTACAGAGATGAGTCGCGACTGATGGTGGTTCATAAGGCTACCGGAGAGATTGAACATGTGGTATTCAAGGATATCTTGAATTATTTTGATGACAAGGACGTATTTATCTTTAATGATACAAAGGTATTTCCTGCACGTTTATATGGTAATAAAGAAAAGACCGGAGCACGTATCGAGGTGTTCTTGTTGCGTGAGCTGAATGAGGAACTGCGCCTGTGGGATGTGCTGGTGGACCCGGCTCGTAAGATACGTATCGGAAACAAGCTTTATTTCGGAGATGATGACTCGATGGTGGCGGAAGTAATCGATAATACGACTTCACGCGGACGTACACTCCGTTTCCTGTACGACGGACCGCACGATGAGTTCAAGAAGGCGCTTTATGCGCTTGGTGAACCACCATTGCCACCGTTTATCCACCGTCCGGCTGAACCGGAGGATGAGGAACGCTTCCAGACAATCTTCGCGAAGAATGAAGGGGCTGTAACGGTACCGGCTGCGGGATTGCACTTCAGCCGTGAGCTGATGAAGCGTATGGAAATAAAGGGTATCGATTTCTCTTTCATTACCATGCACTGCGGACTGGGTGGTTTCCGTGATATCGACGTGGAGGATCTTACCAAGCATAAGATGGACTCAGAACAGATGTTTGTGGAGGCTGAGGCTTGCCGCATCGTAAACGAGGCAAAGGATCGTGGCAATAAGGTGTGTGCGGTAGGTACTGACGTTATGCGTGCCATAGAAACTGCTGTGGGTACCGACGGGCACCTGAAGGAATTCGAGGGTTGGACAAACAAGTTTATTTTCCCTCCGTACGATTTCTCACTGGCTAATGCGATGGTCAGCAACTTCCATATGCCGCTGTCTACAATGCTGATGCTGGTTTGTTCTTATGGCGGATATGAACTGGTGATGGATGCTTATAACATTGCGCTGAAAGAGGATTACCGCTTCGGTACTTACGGGGATGCAATGCTGATACTGGATAAATAAACGGATACCATGGCAAAAGTTTACTTGGGCCTGGGTACAAACATGGGCGATAAAGAAGCAAACTTACGTACTGTCGTCCGATTGATAAATGACAGGATAGGGAAGGTGACTTCCCTATCTTCTTTTTATCGGACTGCTCCCTGGGGATTTGTGTCGGATAATGATTTTCTGAATGCGGCGGCATGCTCGGAAACGCTGCTCGATCCGCTGGAGGTGCTGCATCTGACGCAGGCTATCGAGAAGGAAATGGGCAGAACGGCCAAGTCGGTGGAGGGGGTGTATAGTGACCGGCCGATAGACATCGACTTGCTGATGTACGATGATACGGTGATGCAGACTCCGGAGCTGACACTGCCGCATCCGCTGATGGGGGAACGGAGTTTCGTCATGGACCCGCTGGCGGAAATTGCCGGTGAGGTGGTACACCCTGTTTCGGGACTGACGATGGAGGAAATGAGAAAAAGGCTTGCCCAATTTATATAAAGCTATGTTAAAAGAGGGATAACTTTGTAATTATTCCAATTTATATCTGTATTTTTGCAGCCGAAAATAAAAGTGGAAAGATTTGAGTAGCTTGCAACCACGGAAAAAAATGCTAAAACACATAGTATAACACTCTTCCCTGATACAACTATCTACTCTTGTCCGTACACGGATAAACTTTTAATTAATCCTTTTTTAATTTTAAAGACATGGGATATTTATTCACATCCGAATCGGTGTCGGAAGGACACCCCGATAAAGTGGCGGATCAGATTTCCGACGCTGTGCTTGACAAACTGTTGGCTTATGACCCCAGTTCAAAAGTAGCTTGCGAAACGTTGGTGACTACCGGACAGGTGGTACTGGCAGGAGAAGTGAAAACCAAAGCGTATATCGATCTTCAGCGTGTAGCTCGTGAGGTAATCAACAAGATTGGTTATACCAAGAGTGAGTATATGTTCGAAGGTAACTCGTGTGGCGTATTCTCGGCTATTCACGAACAGAGCCCTGACATTAACCGTGGAGTGGAACGTGAGGACCCGATGAATCAGGGTGCCGGCGACCAGGGTATGATGTTCGGCTACGCTACCAATGAAACTGAAAACTATATGCCGCTGTCGCTCGACCTGGCACATAAGCTGCTGATGGTGCTGGCTGAAATCCGCCGTGAAGGTAAGGTGATGACTTACTTGCGTCCGGACTCTAAGAGCCAGGTGACTATAGAATATGATGACGACCGCCGTCCGGTTCGTATCGATACCATTGTGGTTTCTACACAGCATGATGAGTTTATCCAGCCTGCTGACGACTCGAAGGAGGCTCAGCTGAAGGCGGATGAAGAGATGCTGGCAAAGATACGTCAGGATGTCATCGAAATCTTGATGCCGCGTGTTATCTCTGAAATTCATAATCCGGAAGTGCTGAAGTTGTTCAACGACCAGATTAAGTATCATGTGAACCCGACCGGTAAGTTTGTTATCGGTGGTCCGCACGGGGATACAGGACTGACCGGACGTAAGATTATCGTGGATACTTACGGTGGTGCTGGTGCTCACGGTGGTGGTGCATTCTCTGGAAAGGATCCTAGTAAGGTAGACCGTAGTGCGGCTTATGCAGCACGTCATATCGCCAAGAACCTGGTAGCTGCGGGTGTTGCCGACGAAATTCTGGTTCAGGTTTCGTATGCAATCGGTGTAGCGCGTCCGATTAATATTTACGTAAATACGTATGGACGCAGTAAGGTGGCTATGAGCGACGGTGAAATTGCCAAGAAGGTGGATGAAATCTTTGATATGCGTCCGCGTGCCATCGAAGAACGTCTGAAACTGCGTAACCCGATTTACAGTGAAACTGCTGCTTACGGACACATGGGACGTGAACCGAAGGTGATTACCAAGCATTTTGAATCGGCATACGAAGGCAACAAGGATGTAGAGGTAGAACTCTTCACCTGGGAAAAGCTGGACTATGTAGACAAGGTGAAAGCTGCTTTCGGAATTAAATAACTGACTGTTATGTAAATGAATAAAGAGAATGAGGGATATTCCGAAGGGAGTATTCCTCATTTTTTGTCTTGATATACTTCAACGCTGACTGATGAACGATATTAAAAATGTATGTGTGTATAGTGCTTCGAGCACTAAAATTGACCAGTCTTATTTCGATGCTGCCGAAAAGCTGGGGAAAATACTTGCTGAACGGAAGATTAATCTGATAAACGGTGCGGGATGTCTGGGGCTGATGTGTGCTATCAGTGATGCTACGCTACAGGCGGGCGGAACGGTTACCGGGGTGATTCCGCATTTCATGGTGGAACAGGGCTGGCATCACAAGGGGCTTACGCAACTGATTGAAACGGAAACCATGCACGAACGCAAGCAGATCATGGCGGATATGTCCGACGGGGTAATTGCACTGCCCGGAGGATGCGGAACACTGGAGGAGTTGCTGGAAATCATTACCTGGAAGCAGCTGGGGCTGTATCTGAAGCCTGTCGTTATTTTAAATATCAACCATTTTTATGATCCGCTGCTGGAGATGCTGAACCAGGCTATCGAACAGAATTTCATGCGCCGTGAGCATGGGGCTATCTGGCATGTGGCGGAGACACCCGAAGAAGCTGTAAATTTATTGTATAATACACCTGTGTGGAGCAAAGAAATTCGTAAATTTGCGGCTATATGAGTACCGTCTGCCGTATAGGTGTAAAATATATTGCCGAGAAGATGGACGAGCAGCAGCAAAGACTCGACCAGGCTCTGACAGCAAGCGTACAGGCAAATCCGAAAGCCGGTATGCAGGGACAGCCGTTGCCTTACCAGTTGCGCTCGGATGCTTTCGTTACCGGTATTATCCTGATTTGTTTCGTCCTGTTTTCTTATTCGCTGAAAAACGGAAAGAAATATGTGCTGCAACGGATAAAAGCGCTCTTTCAGTATAAAGAGCGGTTCAGCCTGTTCGACGATACTACTACCTCGAACAACCGGTATGTGTTTACGCTGACAATTATCAGTTGTGTATTGTCCGGACTATATATTTATGAGTACATATCCGAAACGGATTTCATGCTGATACGCTCGGTTTCGAACGGACTGATGCTGGGAATCTATATCGGAATGTCCTTATTTTACATCAGCTTCAAGTGGGCGGCTTATCAGTTTGTCAATTGGATTTTTTTTGACAAAGAAAGAAATAATTACTGGATTCAAACCTATTTTGACCTGGTAAGTGGAATTAGTTTTTTACTTTTTCCGGTCATGTTGCTTATTATTTATTTCAATTTGGGTATCCAGACAAGTAAAGTTTTAATCGTTTTTCTCCTGCTTTTTGCTAAAATATTGTTATTTTATAAGTCTATCAGGAACTTTTTTAAACATGTTTATGGTTTTCTGCATTTTATTCTGTATTTTTGTGCACTCGAAATCATTCCCTTAATACTGTTTTGGAAAGGGATCACCTATATAAACAATATTTTGGTTTTAAAAATTTAAGACATTGAAGATTAAAAAAGTTCTAGTTTCTCAGCCTAAACCCACATCAGAGAAGTCGCCCTATTTCGATATTGCTGAGAAGTACGGTGTGAAAATAGATTTTCGCCCGTTTATAAAAGTTGAGAGTTTGTCGGCAAAGGAATTTAGACAACAGAAAGTTTCTATATTGGATCATACCGCCGTTGTGTTTACTTCGCGCCATGCAATTGACCACTTCTTTAGTCTTTGTTCTGAGATGCGAATCACGATACCGGAAACCATGAAGTATTTCTGTACGTCGGAAACAATCGCTCTGTACATTCAGAAATATGTTCAATACCGTAAACGTAAGGTATTCTTCGGTGCTACAGGTAAGTTTGCTGATCTGCTTCCAGTGATAGTCAAACATAATACAGAGAAGTATTTTATTCCGATGTCGGACGTACATAACGACGAAGTGAAGAACTTGCTCGACAAGAATAAGATACAGCACACTGAAGCAATCATGTATCGTACTGTAAGTAATGATTTCACTCCGGAAGAAAAGTTCGATTACGACATGCTGATTTTCTTCAGCCCGGCAGGTATACAGTCGCTGATGAAGAACTTCCCCGATTTCGAACAGAAAGATATTGCCATCGGAAGCTTCGGACCTACTACAGCTCAGGCTGTAAAGGATGCAGGACTTCGCCTGGATCTGGAAGCTCCTACGGCAGCAGCTCCGTCGATGACAGCTGCACTGGATATGTTTATCCGTAAGCATAACGCATAAAAACAATTTTAGATTCGGGCACGGACTACAGAAATATACGGATTTCACGTATGAAACAGTAATCCGTGCCTAAATTATTTTATTATGGCAGAACAAGAAAAGCATACCTTTCCGAAAACAGAACGTCTGAGCAGTGTTATCCTGATAGAAAAGCTGTTTGCAGGCGGGAGCAAGTCGCTTCCGGCTTTTCCTCTGCGTATCGTATACATGCCGGTAGAAGGTGAGGAGCTTCCGGCTGTTTCTGTACTGATAAGTGTACCCAAGAAGCGCTTTAAACGTGCGGTAAAGAGAAACCGGGTAAAGCGCCAGATACGTGAAGCGTACCGTAAACACAAGTATCTGCTTATCGATCCGCTGAAGGCTGCCGGGAAAAAAGCTGCCATTGCTTTTATCTGGCTGGACAATGAACTGCATGCTTCTGACGAAATAGAAGAGAAGGTCAAGAAATTACTTCAGATTACTGCGGAGCGTATGCTATGAGAAAGTTGCTGACATACTTGCTGTTGCTTCCTATTTATTTTTACCGGAACTGTATCTCTCCCTTTACTCCTCCTTCATGCCGTTTTACTCCGACGTGTTCGCAATATGCTGTAGAGGCTCTGAAGAAACACGGACCTTTTAAGGGGCTGTATCTCACGATACGGCGACTGTTGCGTTGTCATCCGTGGGGTGGATCGGGATATGACCCTGTTCCCTGAGCTTACTGTCTTTTACTGAATGTTACTGGATATTCATACTCATCGTTTGCCCGCTGATGCTTCGGCCGCCCTGTTGAGCTGTTGCATGCGTGATGTGCCTTTGCCTGAAGGGGCGAGATTTATCTCGGCGGGTATTCATCCCTGGTATCTTACGCGTGAGGATTATCCCCGTCAGCTGGAATGGGTGGTGTCTATGCTGAACGACCGGCGGGTGATTGCACTGGGTGAAGCCGGACTGGACAAGCGGTGTGATACGCCGTTCGATCTGCAGGTGGAGGCATTTCAGGCTATTGCTTTGCTGGCAAGCCGGCACCGGCTTCCGTTACTGATACATGCTGTAAAAAGTAGTGAAGAGCTTATCGCACTGAAAAAAAGGATGAAGCCTGAAAATGCCTGGATCATTCATGGCTTCCGGGGGAAAAAGGAACTGGCTGAAAGTCTTGTCCAGCAGGGTTTTTATCTGTCGTTCGGCGAAAAATATCAGGCTGAGGCTTTGCAGGCCGTGCCAGCCGACAGGTTGCTGCTGGAAACGGACGAGAGTATCTGCCCGATAGAGGAACTGTACCGGCTGGCTGCCCGTCAGCGGAATATCGGGGTGGAACAGCTCGTATCGGAGATACAAGAAACAACCGGCCTTCTCTTTTTTAATCAATAAAATTGGTTATTCAGAGAAAGAGTCGTACTTTTGCCTATCAATCAAATTATTATGTTAAACTAAGAATTTCATTCGATGAATTTTGTAGAAGAATTAAGATGGCGCGGAATGGTGCACACCATGATGCCGGGCACAGAAGAATTGCTGGAAAAGGAAATGGTTACAGCTTACCTGGGTATTGACCCGACAGCTGATTCATTGCATATCGGACACTTGTGTGGTGTGATGATGTTGAGACATTTCCAGCGCTGCGGACACAAACCGCTTGCCCTGGTAGGAGGTGCAACAGGTATGATCGGCGACCCGTCGGGTAAGTCACAAGAACGTAACCTGCTGGACGAAGAAACATTGCGCCATAATCAGGAATGTATCAAAAAGCAGTTGGGCAAGTTCCTCGACTTTGAGTCGGATGCCCCGAACCGTGCAGAACTGGTAAACAACTACGACTGGATGAAAGACTTCTCTTTCCTTGACTTTGCCCGTACGGTAGGAAAGCATATCACCGTAAACTACATGATGGCAAAGGATTCTGTTCAGAAACGTCTGAACGGAGAAGCTCGCGACGGTCTTTCATTCACTGAATTTACTTATCAGCTGTTACAAGGGTACGACTTCCTGCATCTGTATGAAACCAAAAACTGCAAGCTTCAGCTGGGTGGTTCCGACCAATGGGGTAACATTACAACCGGAGCTGAACTGATCCGCCGTACAAACGGAGGAGAGGTGTTTGCCCTGACTTGTCCGCTGATTACAAAGGCTGACGGAGGTAAGTTTGGAAAAACAGAATCAGGAAATATATGGCTCGATCCTCGATATACTTCGCCTTATAAGTTCTATCAGTTCTGGCTGAATGTGAGTGATGAAGATGCAAAACGCTATATCAAGATATTTACTTCACTGCCTAAGGAAGAAATAGACGCACTGATCGCTGAACACGAACCGGCTCCTCACTTGCGTGTATTGCAGAAACGTCTGGCAAAAGAAGTTACTATCATGGTTCACTCTGAAGCTGACTACGAAGCTGCTGTGGAAGCATCGGGTATTTTGTTCGGCAACGCTACTTCGGAAGCTCTGAAGAAGCTGGACGAAGATACGCTGTTGTCTGTATTCGAAGGTGTACCGCAGTTTGAGGTATCGAAGACGGATATCGAAGCAGGCATCAAGGCTGTAGACTTGTTTACTGAAAAAGCGGCTGTATTCGCATCGAAAGGTGAAATGCGTAAGCTGGTTCAGGGTGGTGGTGTTTCACTTAATAAGGAGAAACTGACTGCATTCGACCAGGAAATTACAACAGCTGACCTGCTTGATGAAAAATACTTGCTGGTTCAGCGTGGTAAGAAGAACTATTATTTGCTGATAGCGAAATAAAAAGGCTTATAACCTTATATGTATATTCTGAATCCCTTGCCCTTACGGGTGAGGGATTTTTTTTGTTTCCGTTCTTAATAGAAAAGTAACTTCTTATACATCTCTACGTAACAGCATACCAGTACTTTTAGGTAGTTTTTTAAAAGAAGTCTACTATGAATATTATCTCAGGAAAATACGCAGTTTCGTGTACACCGGAAGGGAGTTATTACGCCTATTCACTCATGCACGAACAGTGTTGCGCTTACGGGGAAAGCGAAGAAGAAGCCCTGGAAAATCTGGAAACAATGGAGTCGGAGTTTCTGGAAGAAATAAATGAACTGTATCAAGAAGCTTGGGCATAAAATTACGACTATGAAAAATCTATTATCGAACGACTGGCTGAAAGCGTATGCTGTTTGCCTGATTATGGTCTGCATCTCTTCATTGTATCTGTTTTATCTAGGATATAATCTTTATCAATACGGACATTAAATAAGTTTAGCATGGAATCACGACGCAATTATCGTACGATTGTTCTTTCTGATATTCATTTAGGAACGTCTCACTCGAAAGTAGAACAGGTATGTAATTTCCTCAGTCAGGCTAACTGTGAACGGCTGATTCTGAACGGTGACATCATAGACGGATGGAGCCTGCAAAAATTCGGTGCCGGAAAGTGGAAGCCTCAACATACAAGGTTCTTCAAAATAATCATGAAGATGATGGAAAATTACGGAACAGAAGTAATCTATATAAGAGGGAATCATGATGATTTTATCGACAGCCTGGCTCCGCTGAAATTCGCCAACCTGAGTATTGTAAAAGAATATATGCTGGAAAGTAATGGAAGACATTACTTCATCACTCACGGGGATGTATTCGATAAGGTAACTACACAGATGAAATGGCTTGCCAAACTGGGGGATATCGGCTATACACTGCTGCTCTGGCTGAACAGCCAGTATAACCGCTGGCGAATCAAACAGGGAAAACCTTACTATTCATTGTCGCAGGAGATAAAGCAGAAAGTGAAATCGGCTGTTTCGTATATATCGGACTTCGAAAAGGTATTGGCTGAATTTGCCCGTAACCGTCAGTGCGAAGGGGTGATATGCGGACATATTCATCATCCGGAGAATAAAATGATAGACAATGTGCATTATCTGAACTCCGGCGACTGGGTTGAAACGATGTCGGCGCTCACTGAGGATGAAGAGGGCAACTGGGATATTCTGTATTACTCCGCTGACATGGATAAAGAAAATACAAACAACGAGAATATGGTTCTTACACTTATACCTGCTGCATCATGAAAGTAATATTTATTGTTCAGGGAGAGGGAAGAGGTCATCTTACGCAGGCTATTGCCATGGAAAGGCTTCTGACAAACAACGGATATCATGTGACCGAAGTACTGGTGGGAAAAAGCTTGTCGAAACGGCTCCCGGGATTTTTCACACGTAACATTCAGGCTCCGATCAAACAGTTTTCAAGTCCTAACTTCCTGCCTACACGGGCTAATACACGGGCCAATATTCCATACAGCCTGATACGAAATCTGCTTAAGCTGCCCGAATATGTTGAAAGCATGCGCTTCATACACCAGCGTATCAAGAAAAGTGAAGCGGATATCGTAATCAACTTCTACGAACTGCTGACCGGATTTACTTATTTCTTATATCGCCCTGCCGCACCACTAGTCTGTATCGGACACCAGTATCTGTTCCTGCACAAAGATTTCCACTTGCCCACAATCAACAAGACAGAGCTGTTCTTTCTGAATTTATTCAGCCGGCTTACCTCACTGGGAGCATCCCGGCGCCTTGCCTTATCTTTCCACTCGATGAACCCGGACAAGAAGCAAAATATTTATGTCGTACCGCCTCTGCTAAGACAGGATGTATTCTATCAGGAAGTCTCGCAGCATAATTATATCCATGGCTATATGGTTAATTCCGGATTTGCCGAGGATGTATACCAGTGGCACAAAGAATATCCGGACATACCTCTCCGGTTCTTCTGGGACAGATGGGAAGAAGAGCCTGTAAAGAGAATAGATGATACCTTGTCGTTCTATCAGCTGGATGATACGGTCTTTCTCCGGCAAATGGCAGGATGCAAGGCATATGCCAGCACGGCAGGATTTGAATCGATATGCGAAGCAATGTATTTCAGAAAACCTATCCTGATGGTTCCGGCACATATAGAACAAGAATGCAATGCATACGATGCGATGCAGAACGGGGCAGGAATCGTGGACGAAACATTCAACTTGAAACGTCTGCTTGACTTCAGCAAAGAGTATCAGCCGAACTTCAAATTCACTTACTGGGTACAGTCTGCCGAAAGCATTATTTTAAACGAACTGGAGAGTCTTGCTCCTACTCACTTTGAGGAACATATGTACATGGTGGAAGAATTTGTCTAAAATGTAAAAAATCTCTTCTTTTGTCATACACTTGTAACAAGAATGTATTTTCTTTACAAAAAAATATATTTTCCTATGACGCAGAAGAAAAAAGAACTTCCTTATCTGGAAAGAGATATCAGCTGGATGTACTTCAACCGCCGCATTTTACAAGAAGCGGCACGTCCTCATGTGCCTTTGCTGGAACGTATGGCATTTTTGGGAATTTATTCGAACAACCTGGATGAATTTTTCAGGGTGCGAATGGCAACCCAGAACCGTATTGCCGAATGTACGGATAAATCGACTTCACGGGAAAGTGAACATGCCAAAAAGTTGATCAAGCAAATCAGCAAACAAAATACGGAATATACCAAGATTTTCGAAGAAACAATCCGACAGACTACCGAAGATCTTAAAAAAGAAAATATATACTTGATTTCGGATACCGAAGTTTCCAGTGAACAACTGGATTTCATACGCTCATATTACAAGGAAAAGCTGAGCGGTTCGATTATCCCTATCTGGTTTTCTGCTATCAGATACTTCGACTTTGAAAATGACGAGAATATCTATCTGGCAGTGAAAGTCAGCCGTCAGCAGGGTACGAAACAGATTTCCGACTATGCCTTTCTTGAACTTCCGGTAAACATTTGCGGACGATTCATCCGTCTGCCAGATCATGAAGAGAAAAGTTATCTGATCTATCTGGATGATGTAATCCGTTGCTGCCTGCCCTTGGTTTTCGAGGGACTGGAGTATACGGATTTTCAGGCTTATGCCTTCAAGTTTACGCGTGATGCGGAAATGGAAATAGACAACGACCTGCGTACCGGTACGCTGCAAAAGATTTCGAAAGGAGTAAAAAGCCGTCGTCGTGGAGAACCGCTGCGTGTCATCTACGATGCGTGCATGCCTAAAGATATGCTCAGACGTGTCTTGAAGAAGATGGATCTGGACAAGCTGGATACGGTGATAGCCAGCGGACGTTACCAGAATCACAAGGATTTTATGAAGTTTCCCGATTGTGGAAGAAGTAATCTGAAATATCCTCAATGGCCTCCTATCCTGAAAAAAGAACTGGATGGAAACGACAGTATCCTGACCAAGATACAGAAGAAAGACCGTTTCATTCATGTTCCTTTCCACAGCTTCGACTCGTTTATCAGGGTACTTCAGGAAGCTGCTGTGAACAAACATGTGCAAAGCATTAAAATCACATTATACCGTCTTGCCAAAGAATCGAAAGTGGTAAAGGCACTGATGGCTGCCGCACGCAACGGGAAAAAAGTAACGGTAGTCATCGAACTGCTGGCACGATTTGATGAGGCCTCGAACATCAACTGGTCTAAGAAGATGCAGGATGCGGGAGTCAATGTAATATTCGGTGTTGAAGGCTTGAAAGTGCATTCAAAGATTACGCATATCAAGATGAAAAAAGGACCGGATATAGCATGTATCAGTACTGGAAACTTCCATGAGGGTAATGCTCGCATGTACACCGACTGTATGCTGATGACGGCTGCTCCACGTATCGTGAAGGATGTACATTCTGTTTTCGACTTCATCGAACGTCCTTACAGTCCGGTCAAGTTCAAGGAACTGCTTGTTTCGCCAAACGAAATGAGAAACAAGTTCATTGCCCTGATCAACAACGAAATTAAAAACAAGAAGGCAGGAAAGGATGCCTATATCAAAATAAAAATAAACCATATTACCGATCCCTTTATGGTAAACAAGCTGTATGAAGCTTCTCAGGCAGGAGTCGATATCCAGCTGGTGGTACGAGGCAACTGCTCACTGATAACAGGCATAGAGGGAGTAAGTGAAAATATCCGGATAAACGGTATCATCGACCGCTATCTGGAACATTCCCGTATATTTGTATTTGCATCGGGGGGAGAAGAGAAAATCTTCATCGGTTCGGCAGACTGGATGCCACGCAACCTGAACAACCGCATAGAAGTCATTACACCTGTATACGATCCGGTAATAAAGAAAGAAATGAAACACATCGTAGAGGATGGATTTAAAGATACCATGCAGGGACGTATTGTAGATGGAAGCGGAAAGAATCTGTTCAGGGAGGAAGAAACTCCTTTCCGTTCACAGGAAGCATTATACAATCACTACCTAAATGAAAACATATAAATATGAATGAAAACGAAACTCGAAAAACAAACTATGCTGCCATTGATATAGGTTCGAATGCGGTACGGTTGCTGATTAAGGAAATAAAGGAAGAGCAAGGCAAGGCTCATTTCTCTAAAGTACTGATGTTGCGTGTTCCACTCCGTCTGGGATTTGACGTATTCGATATCGGAAAAATCTCAGAAAAAAAGGAGAAAAATATGATCCGGCTGATGAAGGCTTTCCGCCATCTGATGAAGATTTACGATGTAAAACACTGCCGTGCATGTGCTACCTCGGCTATGCGTGATGCCAAGAACGGTATGGATATCATCAAACAGATAGAAAAAAAGACCGGTGTGCATATCGATATTATCGACGGACAGGAAGAGGCTAAGATTATATATAACAATCATGTGGAGCACATGGAAGACCAGAAGGGCAACTACATGTATGTGGACGTAGGAGGAGGAAGTACGGAAATCAACCTGCTGTCGGAAGGCCAGCTGGTTTGCAGCCGGTCGTACAACATCGGTACGGTACGTATGCTGAACAATGCCGTGAAGGACAGTGAATGGGAGCGTCTGAAAAATGATCTGGCCGAACTGGCTAAGTCGTACCCGCAGACCAATATCATCGGTTCGGGAGGTAACATCAATAAGCTATACCGTCTTGCCGACAAGAAGAACAAGAAGAAAATGACCATGCAGGTTTCCGTCTTACAGGAGTTGCACACACGCCTGAAAGCGCTTTCTCTGGAAGAACGTATGGAACAGTTCGGCATGAAACCCGACCGCGCGGATGTAATCATTCCGGCTGGTGAAATTTTCCTGACTATCGCCAATATTATCGGAGCCTCTTATATCCATGTTCCGGTTATCGGCTTGTCGGACGGAATCATCGACGAACTTTACTTGCAAAACAAAAACAATCAACCTGCCTGAAGCAGACAGACATAAAAAAATGCGGTGTAATCCACCGCATTTTTTATTGACCATAGTCTGATATCATTTCTTATCTATTTCCTTCAGCAATTCGTCTACCGCAGCCTTCAGCTGTGTATCTTCTCCCTTGACAATTGTTTCAGGGGCATTCAGCACGTAGATATCAGGATCGAGTTCTGCATTCTCCAGGTAGCTTCCATCCGGCAAACGGTAACCTACTACAGGAATACCGAACACCAGTGTCGGATCTTGCATTCTCACCCAATTTACACTAGTCATTGTTCCCGGAACAGGTGCTCCGACCAGCTTACCTAAACCGCGATGCTTATATACCCACGGAGTACCATGTGCATTCGAGTAGTTTGCCTCACACTGCACCATAATAGAAGGCTTGTTCCAGCGGCGGCTCGGCATATCGCAGGCTTCGCGTCCACGGACTACCTGAGTAAAGTATTTCTTTCCGCTGAATAATATCTCGATATCTTCGTGCAGACGTCCGCCTCCGTTAAAGCGTGTATCGATGACGATACCTTCACAATTATTGTACTTGCCCAGAATATCGGAATAAACCGTACGGAAACTTCCATCGTCCATCGATTCGATATGCACATAGCCCAAACGACCGTTTGACCACTTTTCTACATCGGCTGCACGCTGTTTTACCCAACGCTGATATAATAAATCACTGAGCACTCCCTTGCTTACAGGACGTACAACTTCATCCCAGTGTTCTTTGGTCTGTGGATCGTACAATGAAACCAAAATTTTCTTTCCGACCTTATCATTCAGCAACGATGTATAGTCCTGATCTGCCTGAATGGATTCACCGTCAATCTTCTCGATGATGGTTCCAACTTTCGCACGAGTCGTTTTACGGTCGAACGGTCCTTTTTCTATCACTTCAGCAATGCGAAGACCATCACCGGTATAATCCCAGTCGTACAACAGTCCCAGTTCGGCAGTTGCCTCCGTTTTCATATCCGGATAATATCGTCCTCCCGTATGAGAAACATTCAGTTCGCCCAGCAGTTCACTCAGCATTTCAGCATAGTCATAGTTATTGTTGATATGTGGCAGGAACTTACGGTAAGTGGCGGTCATGGCATCCCAGTCTACTCCATGCATATTTACGTTATAGAAACGTGCCTTTTCCTCACGGTATACATTGTCGAACATATATTCGCGTTCGGCAGAAGGCAACATTTTCATGCGGGCATTGAATGTAACCGGCTTCAGTCCTTCGGATGAAGCATCCATTTTCTGCATAGTACCTCCGCCCAGGATAAAGATATTCTTACCTTCCTTATCCATTTCCATGTCAGCCCAGCTGGCATTCATCTTATGCAGCAACTTGGTTTCACGCTTGCGAAGATCCATCTTCCACATATCAAACCCGTCTTCGAATGCTGACAGGTAATACAATTTCTCCCCGTCTTTCGAGATAATGGCAGAAGCTAAGTCAGAAGAATTCGGAGTCAGACGGATGATACGGTCTTCGATACCTTCCGTTTCTACCACAATATCCTTCACCTTCTTTTCGTCCTTGGCATCCTTATCGTCCGATTTTTTGTCTTTCTTAGAAGCCTTATCATCCTTTTGGGCAGCTTTTTCCTGCTCCTTTTCCAGTTCCTTCTGCAATTCGTAATCCTCCTTGCTCAGGCGGAACTTATCGTATGCATCCTGATTGAGGAAAGCAATCATCACATCGTTCAGCGAACCCCATGAAGCATGATTACGCATACCGTAACGCTCGGTAATGAACAAGATGGCATTTCCACCCATCACCCAGCGTGGAGAACCACTTGTATAGCCGCTGTTTGTCAGGTTAATGATCTGTCCCTTTCCGTCGGCACTGACCAAACCTATATCCGAATACGGATCGTGCTTGTTTCCGATAAACTCAAGTGTAAACCATTTGCCGTCGGGCGACCAAGAATAATCAAATCCTCCGGAACGGGTATACCAGGTAGACCCGTCTGTCACCTGACGAATCTTCTTCGTATCCAAGTTAACGACCATCAAGCGATTACGGTCCTCTATAAAGGCAACTTCCTTACCATCGGGAGAGAACTGCGGATAATCACGTTCCAGCTTCTTATCATGTATCAGTGGCTCTTCCTCTATCAGAGTAGCATTAGGGAAGTTCAGATCTTCCTTACGGCTGATTTTGGCAATATACAAATCACGCTTACCGTTTCTTTCGCTGGAATATACCAACGAACGGTTGTCTGCTCCGAAAGAAAGTCCACGCTCTGCTTCCGGAGTATGAGTAACCTGTTTGGTAGTTCCATATTCAACAGAAGTCACAAATACCTCTCCACGTACAATAAACGCTACTTGCTTGCCATCGGGAGAAACAACTGCTTCCGAAGCTCCACGAGTGAAACTATAAGAAACAGGCAATTCCTCATCATCACGAACCAGCGAAACAGCTACCTTTTTCGGTTTTCCATCCACCGGCTGTGTATAGATTTCCCCATCGTATGTATAACAAAGCGTTCCGTCATTTCCCATCGAGAGGAATCTCACCGGATTAGTCTTAAACGAGGTGACAGGCTGTATTTCTTTCGGATTATCCAACGGGAAACGATAGACATTAAACGATCCGCCATTACGTTCACTCAAGAAATAAACCTGTTTGCCGTCAGGACTCAATACCGGATTACGGTCCTCACCAGTTACTTCAGTCAGGTTAGTATGCTTGCCGGTCTTTGTATCGTACATCCATACATCGCGAGTAATAGACGATGTGTGATGCTTACGCCATTCACTTTCTACTCCTTTCTGATCCTGATACAAGAAGAAATCGCCCGACGGAGCATAGCAAACCATTTCAGCCGGTGTACCAAGCATCTGTTGCGTACGTCCACCCGCTACCGGTACTTTATAAAGCTCAGTCATTCCCGATTTCGGGAAAAGCGCACTCGAAGCCGGGTCCTGAATAGAAGCCGAGAACACAACGTATTTTCCGTCAGGAGTAAAAGTCGACGGTATTTCAGAAGCTGAATTCATAGTCAGTCGCTTGGCTGTGCCTCCGTCGGCAGGCATTATGAACAGATCAAAATTCCCGAAGCGGTCGCTGGCAAAAGCAATCTGCTTACCATCGGGGGACCACACAGGGTTCGACTCATACGAATCTTGAGAAGTAAGGCGCACAGCTTCCCCTCCGGCGGCTTTTACTTTATAAATATCCCCCTTATAACAAAAGACAATTTCTTTACCATCGGGAGAAATATTTACATCACGCAGCCAAAGCGGAGTGATTGCAAATGCTGAAAAAGAGCTAGCTCCCAAAGCTAAAGTTACTAACAGTTTTTTCATGAACATATATTTTATGGTTTTCGCAAAGATAAGGATTAAAGCATGAAGAGAAAAAAAAGTGAAAAATAATTTGGAATATATTAGATAAATCACTTATCTTTGCAGCGTTTTCGAGAGAAAACAAAGAAAGTTTGGACTATGGTGTAATGGTAGCACAACAGGTTTTGGTTCTGTTTGTCCAGGTTCGAATCCTGGTAGTCCAACGGAAAACAGCCACGAGGAATCCCCGGAAGATTATTCTTTCGGGGATTTTCTTTTATATACCTCCCTTAAAAATATTTACGTATCTTTGCACCGATTTTACAACGTGATTATAAACAATAACTAAGAAGAAAGGATTAACCGTGGCTAAGGACAATGACGTGGTATTAACCCCCATGATGAAACAATATTTCGACTTAAAGGCAAAACATCCCGATGCAGTTATGCTGTTCAGGTGTGGCGACTTTTATGAAACGTATTCGGAAGATGCCGTAACAGCTTCCGAAATCCTGGGAATCACGCTGACTAAACGTGCCAACGGACAGGGTAAGACGGTGGAAATGGCAGGATTTCCGCACCATGCGCTCGATACATACCTGCCGAAACTGATTCGCGCCGGTCGACGTGTAGCTATCTGCGACCAGCTGGAAGATCCGAAAACTACAAAAAAGCTGGTAAAAAGAGGTATCACCGAACTGGTCACTCCGGGTGTTGCCATCAGCGATAATGTGTTATCTTATAAGGAAAACAACTTCCTGGCTGCCGTACACTTCGGCAAGACAGCTTGCGGCGTCGCTTTCCTGGATATTTCGACGGGAGAGTTTCTTACCGCTGAAGGGCCTTTCGACTATATCGACAAGTTACTGAATAATTTTGCCCCGAAAGAAGTCTTGTTCGAACGGGGAAAGAAACCGATGTTCGAAGGTAACTTCGGCAGTAAGTTCTTTACCTTCGAGCTGGAAGACTGGGTGTTTACCGAAGCGTCTGCCCGCGAAAAGCTGCTGAAACATTTCGAAACCAAGAACTTGAAAGGTTTCGGAGTGGAACATCTGAAGAATGGTATCATTGCTTCCGGAGCCATTCTGCAATATCTGGATATGACGCAGCATTACCAGATCGGGCACATCACTTCACTGGCGCGCATCGAAGAAGACAAGTATGTACGCCTCGACAAGTTTACGGTACGCAGCCTGGAGCTGATAGGCAGTATGAATGAAGGCGGAACCAGCCTGCTCGACGTCATCGACCATACCATCAGTCCGATGGGAGCCCGCCTGCTGAAGCGGTGGATTGTCTTCCCGCTGAAAGACGTGAAGCCCATCAACGAGCGACTGGATGTAGTGGAATATTTCTTCCGCGAACCGGATTTCAAGGATTTTATCGAAGAGAAATTACATCTGATAGGCGATTTGGAACGTATTGTTTCGAAGGCTGCCGTAGGACGTATCTCTCCGCGTGAAGTCGTTCAGCTGAAAGTAGCCTTACAGGCGATAGAGCCGATCAAGAATGCCTGTCTGAATGCCGACAACGAAAGCCTGCGAAAAATAGGAGAACAGTTGAACCTCTGCGCTTCCATCCGCGACAAGATTGCCAAGGAAATAAACAATGATCCTCCGTTGCTGGTCAACAAGGGAGGAGTGATTGCCGACGGAGTCAATCAGGAGCTGGACGAACTGCGTCACATTGCTTACTCAGGCAAGGATTACCTGCTGCAAGTACAGCAGCGCGAAAGCGAACTGACAGGCATCCCCAGCCTGAAAATAGCCTACAACAACGTGTTCGGCTATTACATCGAGGTAAGAAATACACATAAAGACAAGGTTCCGGCCGACTGGATACGCAAGCAGACACTGGTCAATGCAGAACGATACATCACGCAAGAACTGAAGGAATACGAAGAAAAGATTCTGGGAGCGGAAGACAAGATTCTGATTCTGGAAACCCGTCTGTACAACGAACTGGTGGCAGAGCTTGCCGATTTCATCCCCGCCATCCAGATCAATGCCACGCAAATAGCCCGTCTGGACTGCCTGCTGTCGTTTGCCAATGCAGCCCGGGCCAACAAATATATCCGTCCGGTGGTAGCCGACGACGATATCCTCGACATCAAGCAAGGACGTCACCCGGTCATCGAGAAACAGCTTCCGGCAGGAGAGAAATACATTGCCAACGATGTGTATCTCGATACGGAAACGCAGCAGATCATTATCATCACCGGACCGAACATGGCAGGTAAGTCTGCCTTGCTCCGACAAACGGCACTTATCACCCTCATGGCGCAGATAGGTTGCTTTGTTCCTGCCGAAAGTGCGCATATCGGACTGGTGGATAAGATTTTTACCCGTGTGGGAGCCAGCGACAATATCTCGGTGGGCGAATCAACCTTCATGGTAGAAATGAACGAGGCGGCAGATATCCTGAACAACCTTTCGCCCCGCAGTCTGGTATTGTTCGACGAGCTGGGACGCGGTACATCTACTTACGACGGCATTTCCATCGCCTGGGCTATCGTAGAACATATACACGAGCACAAGCGCGCCCGTGCCCGTACGCTCTTTGCCACACATTATCACGAGCTGAACGATATGGAAGAGAGCTTCCCGCGTATCAAGAATTACAACGTTTCGGTGAAGGAAGTAGACAACAAGGTCATCTTCCTGCGCAAGCTGGAGCGGGGAGGAAGCGAACACTCGTTCGGTATTCACGTAGCAAAGATGGCAGGTATGCCTAAGACCATCGTGAAGCGTGCCGACGAGATTCTGCACCAGCTGGAAAAAGAAAACCGACAGGAAGGCATGTCATCGCATCATAAGGTAGAACCTAAAACAGTTCATCAGGACGGAGTACAGCTGAGTTTCTTCCAGCTCGACGACCCTGTACTGTGCCAGATACGTGACGAAATACTGAATCTGGACGTAAACAACCTGACTCCGCTGGAGGCGCTGAACAAGCTGAACGATATAAAGAAGATAGTAAGGGGGAAATAATACCCTCTACCTGCATATTATGATTCCCTATGCTGCCGGAAAACAATACTCCGGCAACACAGGGAATGCTTATTTGTCACACCTGAACTTAAAAAGTAAACCCGGCTCATTATCTGTTTCTTTCTCCCTGCAATTTCCATTTCTTTATCTGGAATACAACAAACAGCAGTAAAGTCAATACACACTGCACACACAAGACAGCAGACATCCACCCTAAACTATACCCAAGTTGCATTGACAGCGCTACAGCTAAAGTCGGAACAAGCGGCAATAATATCCAATACACTACCATACAAAATCGAAGAATCTGTCTTAAACCGCGATTCATACCGCACAACGCCGGAAAATAACGTTCAATAGAATCGATGAAAAACAGTTTCTCCCATGTGTACGTCTTTCTCTTTATGAGAAAAATAAGATGTATCAGCAATACCAGTTCGACAACCCAATAAAAGAATTCAAATTCAGGATAGTAGCCGCCAATGAAAGAAGTGACATAAACTACATCCACCAACAGCAAAAGAAGTAAAGCTATAAACCACATAAATGTATAAAACATAAATTATTAACATATAACCAGGAGAATATACTTGGTGAATTCTTAGAACTCATGTTAAGACTCGCATTTACATTTCTTACTGATTATTTCCACCAAAGTATATTCATCATAACCCAAAGCATCAGGACAATTCTTACAGTCAGGAGAAATATGTCTAACAAAAACCTTAATCATATATTCAAAACCTTCCTCGTATTGTTCATCGAAACCTTCTATATTAGAGATATGAAAGCGATTTCCTTCAGAATCGGTCACAACATATCCGTAGTCTTGTGCCCCTCCAAAAGGAAGCGGATAAAATAATTCCTTATAGGCTTCTACATTTAAAACCTCAATCTTTATCGAATTTTCTTTACTACAAGAAAAGAGTAAGCTTAGAAACAATAATACCACTCCCAATCCATTTATAATAAATCTAATTTTCATATTTTAGATAGAAATAAACATTTCACTTCTAACGTCTGCCGGATATTCAAATCCATTAGGAATTTTAATTTTTAAATTATTAATAAAAAGTTATTCCAAATCTAGAATAATAAGTAGTCGCCAATGAAAGAAGTCACATAAACTACACCCACCACAGCAAAAGAAGTAAAACTATAGACCACATAAATTTATCGTATTTGTTAATTATCAATTGAACTTATCCTTTCCATAGATCAAAAATCCAATATAGCCTTGTATCAATCCAATCGAAACAGCAGATATTATTACATTCCAATCTCTACTTAAATTCAAAAAAGATAAACCTATAGATACAACCACATAAAGAAATGTACCGCATAAAACAAAAATCAGAAACTTTTTCATCGGAAGGTAATTTAGAATTGGGGTAGAATTTATTAATAATAACCTTATATACAGTTCCTTTCAAAACATCCTAAGGAATGCAGCTGAGTTTTTTCAGCCGGACAACTCTGTGCTGCCGGAAAACAATACTCCGGCAACACAGGGAATGTTTATTTGCTACACTTGAACTCAAAAAGGAACCCGTATGCCCGCCATCAGTCCGATGCTCTTGAAACTTAGCTTATACGGGTCGTGCATCTCCTCTTCGGTGGTTGCACCTTGCGATTCCACCTTGCTCTTCTTGATATCAGTCGTTCCAAAGCAACCGATATTGGCAAACACATCCAAATGAGACAACACACGGTAAGAAACACCACAATTTATATTTACTCCCCAAGAGTGTGCCGTCACCTTATATTCCGTTTCGTCCTGCCAACCTTTATCGGTATACCACAGATAACCGCCTCCGTAACTGACAGACAAGATGCAGCGGTCGGATATATCACAACTAAATTTCATCTGAGGACCCACGTAGTTAACCTGAATATCTTCGGATACCAGTGCAGGACCTACCGAATAATTACCTGAAGTAGAGAAGCTGGTGCACAAGGCTCCTATGCCAAACCTCTTGGAAAACTTGTAAAAGGCATCCACACTGCCCTGAATGCCTCCATCATAATTGCCCCGATAATGCAATCCGTACGGAGATAGATTCGAATTGAGCAACCAGCCATAACCTATTCCTGCGGAGACTTCTACCTTTTCAGCGTGGGATGATTTAACTTGGGCATGCAAGGAGCATGCAAGAAAAGTAAACAGAACTACTAGATAAACGTTTTTCATATGCGTAATGATTTAATTTATTCAACATAGCGTAACAATATAAAATCAATCTCCCCAAAATGTCACCTTGAAGAAAAGGGAAATTTTAAGGTTATGACAAAATTAACCTTTCAAAAACATTTTCTATCGGACAAAAGGGGGACATTTTTCTGGAGTAAAAAACATATAATAATCTAATATACAACACTATGCATATTACGCCTTACTTTTTTAAGGGGACATCTCGTTCCAGAAGAAGAAAACAGTACACAAAAAGGCAGGAATCAATACGAACATAGGAAGTCTTCCAGACTTATTTCCGCATCCCGAAGGTGAAGCTTGTCCGTCTTGATTCGGTATTTACGTTTCTTTAGCGCATCGTCGCTGATACCGAGCAAATAGCAGATATCCCTATTTTTTATATGCATTCGGAGCAGGCAGCATATAGAAATCTCTATTTCCTTTAAACCGGGAAATTCACTTTGCAGACGACTCACATAGTTGTTATGACAGGAGTTAAACAATGATATCAGATGATCCCAATCGGTCCCTGAGAGTTTATACGAGGAAGACAAACGGTCCTTATCCAGCAGAGAAAGCTGGACAAAGGTATCGATATGCTTTACCAACGGGTCAGAAAGAAATACACTTTCCCTCCACTTACGTTCCTTACTCGCTAATTCCTGACGGATTCGTAACAATTCAGAATCCTTTGCCTGCAAACTCTGAATATTGGCCTCCATCAACTGGTGCTGACGACGGAGAAACGATTCTTTTCTTCGCTTGAAACGAAGATAGACAGCATAGAGGAAAGGAACAAGAAGAAGCAGGACGATGATACACACAAGCGTCACGATATCCTTCTGCTGCGACTCTGTTTTCAGCCGCATGTTCTCATTCCGTACCAGCGAATAGTCGTATTTCTTCTGCCACTGCATCACCCTCTCGTTTTCCCGGCGGTGAGTCAGCGAATCGACATACAAGGAGTACTGCTCATGATATGCCAGAGCCTGACGGAAGTCGCCTTCCTGACGGCACAGCCGCGAACTCATCAGGTTGTATTCCAGCATCGCATCCAGGTCATCCTCTTGCCGGATACGTTCAATATAATAACGGGCAGAATCCAGTTGCTGAAGACCTGCGAAAGAACGGCCCTTCATCAGGTCCGCCCTTCTGCGCGGAGCACTTCCTTCCTCCCACGTTTCCTTGTTTAAGTGATACAAGGCCTCCCGATACTTCCCGTTCAAATAATAACATATCGCCAACCGGTGATGTAGCACCGATAGTTTATATGGATTCCGATCATACCGGTTCTCCAATTCCAAGCCCTCCGACAGACAGTGGTATGCCGAATCATATTTCTCCAGAAGAATGTAGCTCCATCCCATCTCTGTTAAAGAATATACCCTGCTTGCGGTATCGCCAAGAAGTCTTTTATAGAAATCTGATATCCAAAATTTACTGAGCCCCTCACTATAAGGCTTTTCTTCCTGAAGCAGACAGCCCCAGTGATAATAAAGCAGACCGAGATACTTGTAGTCACGGCATCCCTCGGCAGACAGACCGGCCCGATGAAAACAGTCGAGGGAACGGCGGCGGTCACCCAGGTCACGGTAAACTTGTGCCAGATAAAAATAGCTCTGAGACTTACGTAAGGAATCGCTGCCGGAAGCATAATAATCAGCTGCTATACGAATCAGCGAATCATCTGTAACAGGAAGGTAGTTCTTGTAGTAAGCCTGAGTAAGAAGAAGGGCATAGTATGCACGGTTCCTGCCATGAAGACGGTCGGGAGAAGAAATTTTACGCAACAACGACAATGCGCTGTCGGGATGTGTGCCCATCACACGTTCCACAGCCTGAAGATCACGGTAAATACTCCGATGCGCGTACTGCCAGCCGGAGAAGCCGCCAAAAACCAGCAGCAAAAGAACAATTATGATGATAACCCGACTTGACTTCATAATACTAAGCGATGTTTATTCTTCCCTACAAATATAAGAAGAATCCGCTTATCATGCGATGGCAAAACGGGAAATGGTATGAAAATAACAGTTCTCTCCATCATAGGGAAAGCATGTCTTCATACCATAAAGGAGAACTCAAGACTGTACAGCCAAACAGAATGCAGCTGAGTTTTTTCAGCCGGACAACCCTGTGCTGCCGGAAAACAATACTCCGGCAACACAGGGAATGCTTATTTGTCACACCTGAACTTAAAAAGTAAACCCGGCTCATTATCTGTTTCTTTCTCCCTGCAATTTCCATTTCTTTATCTGGAATACAACAAACAGCAGTAAAGTCAATACACACTGCACACACAAGACAGCAGACATCCACCCTAAACTATACCCAAGTTGCATTGACAGCGCTACAGCTAAAGTCGGAACAAGCGGCAATAATATCCAATACACTACCATACAAAATCGAAGAATCTGTCTTAAACCGCGATTCATACCGCACAACGCCGGAAAATAACGTTCAATAGAATCGATGAAAAACAGTTTCTCCCATGTGTACGTCTTTCTCTTTATGAGAAAAATAAGATGTATCAGCAATACCAGTTCGACAACCCAATAAAAGAATTCAAATTCAGGATAGTAGTCGCCAATGAAAGAAGTCACATAAACTACATCCACCAACAGCAAAAGAAGTAAAACTATAGACCACATAAATGTATAAAACATCATTAGTGTCCAATAAAAATGGACGAGTTAAAAATTTAATCAAATAGTCCTTCAA
>ERZ779705.29-NODE-29-length-147557-cov-11.384713_pt1 | contig 147557 bp, 123 predicted proteins | sample MGYA00511385_ERZ779705 | MGnify/ENA primary metagenome ERZ779705 (study PRJEB29588, sample SAMEA2145301) | human gut metagenome | biome: human gut; feature: human-associated habitat; material: faeces | place: Denmark | collected 2008/2010 ... | reverse complement strand
CAAACTGAGTAATTTTATCTTACATCAGTTTGGAGGTTTACACAAACTTTGGGATACTCCCTCAAGACGTCAAAGACGTCCTTCTCATGCGATGTTGCAAATGTTTGTTTTGTCACTTTCCATTATACAACACAATCGAATTCAAGGTGTCTTTCTTTTATTCAAAATCACGAATTTGCTCATTTATAGTTTAATACTATAATCATCCCTATTTCATATGGTAAAAGCAATAACCAGACTTAATTATAAACTTTCCGATTTTCAATTTCGCTGGACACGATTGGCATCTCCGGATATAACCAGCTATCATTCATTCCATTTGCAAGCATTTGACCTGCTACCTTCTGTGCATTGTTAATAACAATTTTATGCAGATATTTCTGTGCGATCACATTATTATCCATTGCATCCGGATTCATATCAAATTGTCTCAGCGGTTCGGATTTCTGTTCTCTGTAAAATGGATACACGGTAAATACGCCTTTCTGTGCCTTGATTCTCTCGGAATGATAAGGATGTACCACCGCAAGTGGCGGAAGGGTTCTTTTATCCAGAATATATCCATCCGAATAAATTCTGCTAAGAATGTAATAAAATGGATTGATCCCATCCCCGTTTTTTAACAGATACAATAACCGACTTCTGTCTCTTAATATCTCATCATTAATAACACTAAGATTAAAAATATAATCTATATGTGATGTTCCATCTGTTTCATGATACTTAGGATCCCCCATTTTTTTTACTATTTTAATAATCTCCTCCCTCTCTGTGTCATTCTCTGTCAATTCTTTTAAAAGCCTTCTTACCAGTCCACCCGGCTCTAGTTCCTGTTGCTTCAAATAATCTATAATTTCCTTATTCATAGCTCCCGGCTCTAAAACCCACACACATGGAATACAGCTTTTTCGTTGCTGTTCCTTATAACGCCTGTCATCCAAAAAGGGTTCCAAGGCAAATAATAACGAATGTATACTGGATTCCGACCAGTCTAAAACTCTTGTCTTCATTTCATGATGCTGCATAACCTCAAGCCACTCTACTCTGGATGATGGTTCTTTTGCCAGAAAATGATAATTTTTTGCAATATAATGCTGTGTTCTGATATCTTCCGCATAATGGAGACTCGAATAATTTCCAGCATCTACTCCAACTCTGACATTTTCCCGAAATATAGTCGGAACCAGCATATGTTCTACATCGGGCTGCCCTCGAAACCACAATACTTTGGGCTGTACTAACTTTTTTTCTTCCCTCTGTGCAATCTCGCTTATATAATCTATATACTCGCCCAGACTGTTTATCACTGTAGTTTTAATTCTCATCTTTGTTTTCCTCTTTCCTTGTATTTCTAATTCTTTTGTCATAATACAAGCTAAGCAAAAATTCTATACTTTGCTTATTTAATTCAGCATCCTTTACAATTCCAGTCTCATAATGTTCCTGCTCAATATAACGCTTGCTCTGTTCGCATATTAATAAAAGTTTTTTCATAAATGGATCTGATCCCATATTTTTCCTGATGCCATCTTTCACACCTTTCAAATAAGCTACACCTGTTTGATAATCCTCATAACATTCCTTATTCCGAATCAATTTCAATATATATTTTCTTCCATTTAAAATAAGACGTTCAAACACGTTTACCGTTTTTTCTATATGTTCTAATTTTTTCCATATGTCCAAATTTTTATTTTGATTTTTCTGCTCTGTTATCAGTTCAGCAAGTTTTTTTACATTCCAAAACTTCTGATTTTCACTGCTTCCTTCCCATCTGCCTAATATAGCGCAAAACGTTTTCTTTATCTCTTCATTACCATTTGCCTCCATCAATTTGACATAATACACTTTTAATCCCTCAAGTATTTTTCTGCACGTCTCCCAATATACAGATAATATTTGCTCCACGTTGATATTTTGCTCCCCATTATCGTTCTTTTTTCCCGTCTCCATCACACATAACACTGTCACCATTCTTTCTATGTTAAACTGTCGTACTAAATCCGGATTCGAAATAATCATTGTCACAACATTTAAATATGCAAACGGTGACAAATCCATAATGCTGTACATAAACATATCTGATTTCACTTCCCGATATATTTGCACTGCATATGTTGATTTGCTGTCTATATCCTTACAATGCATATATAAAAGATTACCAAACATCTTCTTATTATCTTCTGTGCAATTATCAATTCCCAGTTTTCTACCCATGATCGTAAATGCGCGGTAATCATTTAATCCGTTGTTACCTTCAGCATCAGTTCCCATAGAATTATATTTCTTATTTTTTTGATTCCATTTTTCACATGCACAATTATAAATATCAGTTATGATTTTCGAAGTATTTTTCGTATTCTCCAACTGCCGTGTATATGATTCATTTTCCAGCCAACTGGCAAACTCATTGAAAAGATTATAAATTATTTTAATATTTTGTTCACTTTCATCAAATCCAAACTGTTTCCAAAACTCTCTAAATTTAGGATTTTGTTCTTTCTTTAACCATTGAACAATTCTTTCTTCATCTAATGGAATGACCTGTTCTTTATCTGAATACTGCAACTCATATGCGCATTTGATAATCAATGCAAATGCAGCTTTTTCCACCTGTACTATCTCAACAGTTTCTTCCGACTTTAAACTTTCCGATAATGTTTTAAGATATGTACTGTATTTTTCATCATAAATATTTACGTAGCTCTGAAGTTTCATTAAAAATCTTCTACACCCCGCATCAACATCATTCTGATTACTCCATGTCAACATAAACAATTGAAGTTTTCCCAAAAAATAGGGATCAAAATAACTTAATGGAGCCTCTTTCAAATCACTGTCCTGCAAAATGTCTTTATCTGCCCAACCCATACAACATTCTTTCAAAGCCTGCGTCAATATTTCCTGAATATCCATTCCGATAAAACTTCCAATAAAATCATCCCTCATTTCCTGCATAATTTCCATGGCTAACTGTTCCATCTTTTCTTTTATGATCATATGGGCAACTACCGGATTTCTCTCGGATCGTTCTTCATATCGAAACTGATGCGCAATCTCATGAAAAAGCATTGCCATAAAAACAGGCATATCCCCCAGTTCAGAAATTGTCGGGCTTCCAATTATAAGCAAATAACTGTATTGGTTATTTTTTTTACGATATTCCTGTTCATGTCCCCAATCACATGCTCCCCCTTCTGGAAACAACACCTCAACACATATATCTGGCTTCTGTAAATCTGGAACAATAATTGGATAATATGTTTTCTGGGGTTCTTCATCCTGTCTTTTACGATAAAATCTAATAATCTTAGACAAATATTCCCCATATCCCACCAAAATTTTTTCCATACCCATATTGGATTCAATATCATAGTTTGGTGTCTGTAGTGACTGCATATTATTGTTCCGTATATGCTCCATATAATTATCAATCGCATATACTGATTCCCGTATATAATCCACCATCATCTCAGCAATTTGTATCTTATTTTTTTGATCTGCGTCCTTATAAAATTCCCAGTAAGCCTCAATAGATCCAATCACTGTATCTAACAGATTTAGAATCCCTCTTACAAATCCTCGTGTATCAGATTGCTGGTTTAATCCATAACAGGATAAAATATGCCTTTCCAATAATCGAAAATACTGCTCTGTGTTCTGCTGTACAACCAATATCTCATTGATATCCAATAGTTTGTACCGCTCCTTCAATTTATCAATCTGTCTGATACTTTCCGTTGTCAAATCTTCTATGTCTTTTAAATCTGTATCAATTACTACATGCCCACTAATGTTACTCTTTTCTTTCAAATGTTCTTCACCGCCTAAGTTTATCTGAGGCAGCAGATAACGTTCATTAACCCATGCAATACAATCATTTTCTAACAAATATACCAGATACTTTCCATTTCCTTTGACGTCTTTCCATGAATTATCTGGTATCTTTTCTTTTCCCTTTTTATAGGTAACAATAAACTGATAAATTTCATAAAAATCCTTTTCACTTAATTCCAAAATGAAATCGTATCTTCCATTCAGCCCCGCTATTGTAGGCATTGAAAACTTATTCTGTATTTTCTCCTGTATTTTCTCATGATTTGCCCAGTATTTACAGGAATAACAGCCTCTGATAACGAATTTTCCGTCATCGTTATAATCTATCATCTCATCAGATAGTTCTTTTTTAATTGTAAGTAATGTAAATGTCTTGTACATTGCCCATTCTGATGCTATCAGTTTTTTATCTGTCTTTTTTACTCCTGCCACACGTTTTCTAATACTCGACGAAAGTTCAAAAGAGGTTTTCGGATGCTTACTTCTGATCACCACCGCAAAGTCTCCAGCCGAAAGTACTTCATAAATGCGGAAAACCATTTCGTCATTTCCATAACTTTTTGCAAAATCGTTTACTATTTCATAAAGATCATCTAAAAATGGCTTTAAAACAATTCCATTACTACTGGTGGGTACACCTTCTTTATATTCCATCCTCCGGAGTACCTCCGGCATAATATGTACCTGAGTAATACTCAAAAAATTAAACCCGCTTTTCTCTTCAAACGGAGACTGCTTATATTCACAGTCTTTTGTACTTTCATATTCTTCGTACATATCCTGGCCAAAATATAAAGTAAAACTCTGCGCCGCTGTTTCACTCTCAGCTGATGTTTCATTTGACAGATTCATAATGGAACAAAATGTATCACTGCTTTCCCTTTTTTTCGCAACCAAAAAATCAAAATAGTCTGTAGCGAAATAAAAATTTTCCTCACCAAAGTTTACAGGCTCTCTATACAGGCATATTGTCTGAATCTCTGTCTGATCATTTGTCATATTCATAAGACTTCCTCTTTCATCCGTAGTTTTTTGTTCTAAAAAAAGAACCTGATATTCCATCAGGTTCCTTTTTGCCTTACACCAAATCCCGCATCTTTCTTTCTTCCCTAACCATGTCGATATCATACCCAGTCTCTAATGCAAAATTCATTATAGTATCTAGTTCGGAACTATATTCCTCCCTACGTGTTTTGTGGAATGCAAACGTATCTAAAATACGTTCCCTTCTGATCGTCATTTTTGCCATATTCTCTCCTCTCTTCTCGACTTTTTTCGACAAATCGAAAAAAGTTTTTAATGTTTTTAAGATATCATAAATGCAACAGATTCACAACTGTAATTTTTTACAAAATTAATTCTGTCCTATCATAGTTTATTTGTAGATAATTTCTTTTAGTCAAAAACTTTTTAGTAATTCACTGTCAGATCTCATCAATCAAAGTAATAATCTCTTTGATCGGCATCAGTCTGTCATCTACTTCTTTCGCTCTATGATATGTCAAAATATCCGTTGCCGTTTTCTGCATTGCAGGAAACGCGCTGCGCGTAAGCTGGTTTGCATAAATTACAATATTAACGCCATGCGCCTGCAGCTCACTCTCATAGGTTGTATTATATGAAGTTGGCACAACAACGATCGGTGTTGCCGCATCCCTGTCACGAAATTTATCACAAAATTCAAAGATTTCATCCGGTTCCTTTTTCCTGCTGTGGATCATGATCCCATCTGCACCTGCTTTCACATAAGCGAAGGCTCTCTCTAAGGCATCCTCCATTCCCTTTTCTAAAATCAGGCTCTCAATACGGGCAATGATCATAAAATCTTGTGTACGCTGCGCACGTTTCCCAGCGCGGATCTTGGCGGTGAAGTTCTCAATGCTGTCCTGCGTCTGCTCTACCTCTGTCCCAAATAAAGAATTTTTCTTTAATCCCGTTTTGTCTTCAATGATCACGGCAGAGACGCCGATGCGTTCCAATGTGCGCACATTGTATACAAAATGCTCGATCATTCCGCCGGTATCGCCATCTAAAATGATCGGCTTTGTCGTTACCTCAAGTACATCATCTACGGTACGCAGTCTTGATGACATATCTACCAGTTCAATATCAGGTTTTCCTTTTGCCGTGGAATCGCACAGACTCGACAGCCACATTGCATCAAACTGATCAATCTCCCCTTGGTTTGCCACAACCGTTTTTTCGGCGATAAGACCAGTCAGCCCACTATGCACTTCCAAAGTTTTTACGATAGGACATAATTTAATTAACTGGCGCAGGCGTTTTCTGCGATATTCGGGCATGGCAGCGCGCTCCCGCATCACTGCCTCTATATTTTTTACCTGCTCATTATATGTATATGGAACTTCGATTAATTGGCCACCCCATTTTGCCAGATTTTCGATTACATTATCGCGGATCACTTCCATCGGATCATTCAGCCAGTTATCCCCATGAATGACATAATCCGGCTTTATCTGCTCTAAAATATTCCCGTACATGACCTCATTCTGTACTACTACTTCATCCACCTCAGGAATCTGCTCTAACATCTTTTTCCGCTCTTCAAATGAAACAGTAGGAAAACGGTTATAACGTATCATCGCAGCATCGCTTAATACACCCGCAATTACTTTTCCATATTTTTTTGCTTCATGAATAATATTCAGATGACCCTCGTGGATCACATCTGTACAAAAACATGCATATACTTTTTTCATTCTTTCACTCCGTGGTATTTCATAAAATTCTCTTTGTTTTCTGCTGCTGTTTCTTTTGGTCTTCCCAGATCCGCTCTTGACTGCATGGAAACCTTTATCTCAATGAAAGTAAGTTTTCTTTCTGGTTTAATGTCATGCAAAACCTGCTTTAGTTCTTCCATTGTATCAATGTAGTAAACAGCTTCGTACCCAACTGTCCGCGCAACTTCTGCGTAACTCAACCCTACGCATCCGGTCGGCATTCCTCCAACCGATTCATGTGCCTCATTGTTCAGACAGATATGGACAAAATTTTGCGGTTTCTGCTTTGCAATAAATGCCAGACTTCCCATATGCATCAGTTCTGCTCCGTCACCATCTAGGCAGTACACCCGTTTTTCTTTTGCATTCTCCGCAATTCCAAATGCGATCATGGATGCGTGTCCCATCCCGCCTACGGTCAGGAAATCCTGCGCATGGCTTCCGTTGATCCTGTCACTCTGTTCATATACCTCCCTGGATATCTTTCCAGTCGTAGAAACCACAACATCGCTTTCATCCAGTGACTCTATAATCTGTGCAATCGCATCTTCCCGGATCAGTGAATTGTCATTTACATAAACACCTTTTTCTTCAATCTCAAGAAAATCCTTTTTCAGGACAAATGCAAACTGCTGCCCTTCCTTTAACTTTTGTGCAGCTCTCCCAAAGCCCTCTGAAATCTCCTGCTCCGTGAGTTCTTTCCCAAGCACCATATGTTCTATGCCAAGCACATCCAGCAGGCTTTCTGTGATCTTACCCATATATTTGTGCTGTGGTTCATCCTTTTTGCCCGGCTCACCGCGGTACCCAACCAATAACAGCATCGGGATTCCGTATACTTCCTCATTTGCAAGCGATGTAATCGGATTAACAATATTTCCAAGTCCACTGTTCTGCATGTATACACAGGCAGGTACGCCCGTCGAAAGATATTCTCCGATTGCAATGCCGACTGCTGCCCCTTCATTTGCCGGTACATAATGTGTAAATTCCTCTTTCCCCACTCCATTGATATAATCGCAGAATGGCTTGAGTGCAGAATCCGGTACACCTGTCAATGTTTTAATTCCCATTTTTTTGATCTGTTTTATAAAATCCGTTACAATCATTTCTCTTCTCCCATCTATTCTGCATTACGGTATGTCTCATCTATTTTACATAATTCGTCAAATGTATCAATCTCAACCACACTATCTGCCGGTATCTCTTCTACCGTAACATCAAGATTGTCCAATTCCTGATCCACGATCTCATCCCAGAAAAGCTGTTCATGTCCTGCTGTTTTATATGCTTCTCGAATAGCATTCCTGATTAACACGGCATCTTCCTTTTTCCAATACGAGATTCCTGCCATATTATAAGTATCCGTGCCGCCTTTTCCGACTTTGGTAATTTTCCCATTCTGCATTTCAAATACCCAGTCATCCGAATATCCCGGAATCATTTTTCCAAAATAGCAGGATCTCGCAAATTCCCTTAAAAGTATTGCAGGCTCCGTCACATACAGATCTGCCTCGCAAATAAAGCAGTCCCTGCTTCCCAGAATATCCCCGACCGCATACAGCGATGAAATATTATTTTTTTTCAGGTACTCCTTATTTTCAATTAATTCCAGATTATGATATTTTTCCACCAAATAATTGAATTGTTCCTTCCGATACCCCACAACAACATAAATTGCTGTTACACCTCGCTGCAGCAGAGCGTCAATGATCGTTTCAATCAAGGGTTTTCCATGAACATTTACCAATGGTTTTGCAATTTTATCTGTCAGAGGCCTCATTCTTGTCCCAAGTCCCGCTGCCATTAAAATAGCAATCTCGTTATCTGCCATATTGCATATCACCTCATCGTCTGATCCTTTTATTTTTCTTCACGGTAAAAAACAGGAACCGCCACTTTCATGCTTTCCAATCCCGCTTGGAATACTTTAAAAAACTCCTTGATATCAGTTTCATCAATGGCGCCTAACGCACAAAGCCGGAATGTCTCTGTATTGTTGATTTTTCCAGGATATATCGTAAATCCTCTCTCATAGCAATAATCATGGATTGCAGAAAAACTCCAGTTTGGATCATCCGGGTATTTTACAGTAATGACCAGACCTGTCTGCCACTCCCGCTTTATCACATCATGAAATCCCAGCTCTTCCAGCCCTTGATGTAAAGCCTCGAAAACTCTGGTATGGCGCTTCCATTTTTTCTGCTCACCCTCCACAAAATATTCTTTCAACGCCTGCCGCATTGCATAAACAGTCTGTACCGGCGGAGTAAAGTGCATTTCTCCATGTTTTTCGAAATAATCATATTGCAGATACAGGTTGCAGTAATAGGAGCGTTTCGGATAATCTTTTGACTGTTCGATGATACTTCTTTTTCCGACAACAAAAGATACTCCTGTCATTGCCATAAGACCCTTTTGTGCAGATGCCATACAAAAATCAATATTATCTTCTTTGATATTGATCGGACGCATCGCATAGGTAGATGTTGTATCTACCACAAATACTGCATGATACTGATGCACCAGTGCCCCAATTTCACGCACCGGATTTAAAATACCTGTTCCCGTCTCATTGTGCGTCGTATAGACAAGGGCAATATCCTCGTTTTCTTTTAAGGTACGCTCAATTACCTCCAATGACGGGCGCGCATCAATCGGAAATTTCAGATCAATAAACGGCAGTCCGTAATATTCACAGATCTCGACTGCCCTCGAACTGTATGCACCGTTATTGACCACCAGTATTTTTTTCCCTTCTGGCAGCAGCGAATTTAAACATACATCCATGGAAATCGTCCCCGAACCACAGAATAATACAGACGTATATTCCTCTAAATCTCCATGTACGATTCTGACCAGATCTGTACGAATCTGTTTCATTATCTCAACAAATTCCTGCTCCCGCGGGCAAATATCCGGCACTACTTGTGCCTGTTTTACTGTGTCAGTGGTTGTGGCGGGACCCGGATTTAATAGTATATTTCTTTTCATATCATATGTGCTCCTTATCTGTTTCACTGTTGATTGATATTCTCTACTAAATTATAAATAATCTCCTGTTGCTTTTTATAAAACGGATAATCATGTGCTGCTCCGTTGAATATCGGTTTTAAATACTCTCCATACATACTTGTCAGAATTTTATCATATCCCTGCGGAACCGGTATTTGAAATGTTTCAAATGGCATATATATCCACTTTTTGTACCATTCTGGTTCAAATATATATTTATCACATTCTATATAGCTGGAATACTCTATGACCCCCCCCTCTCCCATATCATATAATTGACATATGGTGTCAAATAACCTCAACAACTGGTTTTTCACTGGTTTTTCACTATCAAATTTTACGTTACACAACATTTCTATTTCATTAATCAGAGATTTATCAGCACATTCCTCAATATTCTTTTTATTAATAGCCTCATATATGATTTCTAAAAGTTTCATTTGAATATCTTTTTCTTCTTCTCCTACAGGCATCCTATCCAATGGAAAAATATCAACACCTACAATATATGGACATCCATGATACCTTTTCAAATGTTCCGCTTCAAAACTGATTGCCCTGGAATTTATTACACGTGCAAAAACTTCTGTATATTTCTCCTCTGTATACACACTGAGAATACTACATTCCCTAGGGAGTTCCTTTTGCGCGACCTCAATAAATCTCATATAATCCTGTCTTTTCATCGCAATATCAATATCATCATCCCATGGTATAAATCCCTTATGACGAACTGCTCCTAACAGGGTTCCCCAGTCCGCATAATACACAAGACCATATCTGCGGCATATATCATCTATTATCTCCAACACTTCTATCTGAGCCGCCCACGCCCGTTTCATCATGCCTTCTATTTTAAACCCATCTCTTACCTCATCCTGAAAATAACTTTCCTGAAACTCAGCCAAATTTATGCCTCCTCATTATTCCCTTATTTCATCCAAAGCCTTCAGCAATTCTTCCGTCTGGTATTCCCATGTATGACGTTTCAATGTTTTCTGATATCCAGCCTCAGCAATCTGCTCTAGCTGCCCCTGACCTGATACCCTTTTTATTAATTCTGACAGTTTTTCAATCTCATCCAGCGAAAACATCACCAGTTCTTTTCCATTTACATAATTTTCTTCCAGATAAGTTGTTTTATCTGTCAGCAGCACTGTATGTGCCAGCATAATATTGGCAACACGTTCCGTAAATCCATCCTTATGCCAGGACATAATATTCAACGATACTTTCGATCGTGCATAGACTTCCAAACTTTCTTCCACCGTCACCCCGGAATGGCAGATCAGGTTCGGGTAATCCGCAAAAACGGAACTCTTCCAGAAATCCCCGAATACATCCAGTTTGATCCCATAATCTAAAATTGTTTTTAATATCTGATACCTGTAATAATCCATAACCAGATATATGACTCTTCGCATACGGTAAAAAACTTCCACCGGATCTTCGCCGGCATATCTATCCCGATATAACGCAAAAGCCTTCTCAAACGCAATCTCCGCCGATAAATCTTTGTTTTTCCGCATAATCAGTAAAAAACGGTTTGCAAGAAACTGATCCTGCCTCTGCATCTCCCTGATATGATGCATCTGCTGCCTGTAATCTCCCATCGAACCAACAAATGTAAGATCATATATTTTTTTGTGTTCTGTACTGTCATTTTCCATTCCGGGTATCGGAAAATGCACTGCTTTTTTCTTATAATATTTTTGTATAAACTTTACATAATTTCTGTCATGGGACAACACAAAAAAATCCGGATACTCATGTTCTAACTGCTGTTTCATCCAAATCGGATGATCCAGTATCAAATGCAGCTTGGGACCTTTTATTTTTTCATGTAAATAAGTCACTCCATCTGCCATTTTAACCTGAAACAGATATGTCTGTACGCCAAATACAGCTTTGAAATATCTTCCAATATAGCGCGTCAGGTTTTCTAAAGGTTCTTTTTGTTCATCAAAATATTCTACCCGGATTCCCTTTTGTTCCAGCGCACTGCCAAACTGTTCCGCAAAGATATTAAGCATATTATTGCAGATATCGCTTCCCTTATATATTAATACCGGACTGACTGCTTCCTCTAATATCTCAAAGTATCCCGTTCTCCCTATCATCTGTTCAAGCCATGCTATGATACTATTTTCACACCCATAGATTTTACTCTGTTCAAGAATAGATGCAACAGCCACTTCAAAATATCCTGTTTCCTGCAACACCTGACTATATCTGGAAACAATGTAACAATCTGTTTTCAGACTTTCCTCCGGTATTCCAACCGGTTCATCAAGTACAATTTCATCCTCTTGCTGTGTATATTCCATCTCTTCCATTGCAAAGCCATGTTTTTCTGCAATCCGAAGTAACAATTCATACTTTTTCTTGGCATTCAGTTTTGGATTAAAACCACCTGCCTCTCTGACCCATGTTTCCGGCACCAGGATCTTACCAGCACATAAGGTTTCATCTAAAAGCAATTCCAAAAAACTATCTTTTCTATCTGTATCTGTTAATCTTTTTAGCATTCCTACCCCATTAGCCCGATCAAATATCCATATACCGTCTGTTCACCTGCAATATTTGACTTCACATAATTTTCTCTTCGATTTAATTTATAAAAAACAGACGTATTTTTTATTTGTTTTTCATATTCCGGACGGAATTTTTTATTCATCAACCCTGTCAGCGCAAATACATCTCCCTGATAAAATCCACACCGTTCTAACTGTTCCTTGATATCCGCAAATGTTTCCACTGCAACAGCAATCATATCATCAATAAGATAATAATCTACCAGCGCCTCTTCTGTCTCCCAATAATACCACAAACTCTCCATTAAAAATTGCATTAGTTTTCCACCTTTGTTTGCAATCCAAAAATTACCTGACCACCGTCCTCTGGTAATATCGGCACTCCAGTTAGATTTTTCAAATCGAAGCGTATACAAATTACTTTCCAATAACTTCTCTGGTAATTTTGCAGTCAGATAATATGTCGCATCGATCCACATTCCACCATAACGATAGAGTAATTCTGCCCGTAAGATATCAGACAAGTGTGTCATACTGATCTTTCCATCATTATATTTCTGAATTATCGTATTGGTAAATGTCACATACTCCCTGCAGTTTTCAAATGTGATCAGACGCACTACAGCCTTTTCCTGCGGAATATTTTCTCGGATACTTTCCACACAAAGCCGGATGAGTTCCGGCATAGCCGCCTCTCCCTGCCACCAGCAGATCCATACCGGAATCTTTCCCTCAAACATATCTTTGGCTTCGACCTTCTCTGCCAGTGAATGAGTGCCATTGTCCTGCTGATATATCTGCACCACAGGCTGCACCTTTAAACTGATATAACGATACAGTAAATCCCGTTTTTTTTCAGCATTCAAAAAATCCTCCGGAGCGATTAACTTTATTTCTTCCTCCGTAATCTTTTCATTCTGCATCATCAGCCATACCCTGAAAAGACGTTCTGACAAAAATCCCATAACCCTTGTCTGGTATTCATCATACCCTGTGAGGTCAATTCTTTTTTCCACCTCAAAAAGAATATCAAACAACCATTCACAGTATTTATCAAAAATGTCTTTTCGTGTGATCCACATATTTCCTACAGAAACAAGTATTGTTCTCATACAGTAATCAAATGCCTGTACATACTCAGGATACTTTTCTGAAATAACCTGCCTGCACAGATCCAGATCTTTCGTGTAATGTCTTTTTCTGTAATGATCGTAGACATCCTCATCTTTCACACATGCACTGCTTGGAATAATCATCGAATAGTTTTGCATCTTCTTTTCAATATAGCTTTGATCCAACAACTTTTCATCTTTGATAAAGTATCTTCTATAGTGGCAAACACCAATGATATCGCATTTTACATTCTTCCACAGCCAGTACATCCCTGTCAGTTCACAATATCTGTTATTTTTAGCTGAGATGTTATCTCCTGTATCATCTCCCACGTAACCGAAATCTTCTTTGCCCGCTTTTCCAACCTGCATCGGAATATACAAAGTGTCCGGTATCTCTGCTATTTTCTTATGGGTCATTACATATAGCCTGATATCCATCCATCATTCCTCAAACATTACTAAAAAATAAATATCATTTTCCACTTTTATATCAGTTGCCCGGACAAATCTTTCCTGTTCCCCCCATACCGGAAGCCATTGATCCAGCAAAACATATTTCGATGTTTTTGCTGTCTGCGTCACAATTTTATCCAAAGGAACTTTTTTCTGGAGACTCTCAATTCCCAATACAACTGCAAGATTGTACCTTCCTGTATCCTGCTTCGTATAATATGATTCTGCTGTTTCGATCTGATCGTAAATCCTATCCCATACAGGAAATGTAAGCTCCGGGAAGAAATCTATCCCATATAGCTGTCTGTCTTCCGGAATCTCCCGGCTCATGACTTTCCTTGACACCGCACCTACCCGCTTTAAAAACATTCCTACATCCAAAATTTTTTCTGACTCCAATTGTTCTATTACTTCATAAAACATATAGATACTATTTTCATTTTTCAGAATCATTTCACTGCTTTTCCCCAATTAAATCCTGAACAATCTTTTCTACCGTTCTCGTCTCTCCTGCTTTTTCTCTCCATTGTTCAAAAATTTCTACCTGACTTTTGAATTTCGGATAACTATGGCTTGCTGTTCCCCGCACTGGTGTCATATAATCTCCATATATTCCTTTTAGTATTTTATCATACTCTTTGGGTACCGGCATCTGAAATCCATTAAAAGGCATATAAATGATGTCATCATACCATTCTTTCTTAAAATGTGCCCCAGTGCATTCCCCCACATACAACCAACGCAGTTCTGCCATTTCATCAGCTTCCTCTTCTGTACATATCTGAAGCACCGTATCAGATAAATGCCTTAATTGCCACTTTAAAACCTCATCATCTCCCTGCCAGTCCGGAAGCTTAATCTGTGCTGCCATCTCGATCGTTTTTATCCGCCGCAATATCTGTTCTGTTTCCTGTTTCTTTTCAATAGCAGCAATTGCATACCAAATTTCCATTAAAAGGTCTTCTCTGAATTTTTCCTGATCTTTGTTTCGATACATATAATCCAGTGCAAATATATCTATACCAATATAAAATGGACAGCCATGATATTTTTTTAAACGTTCCTGTTCCAGTATCAAATAGTTTTCATTATCCCAATTTGCTACATATGCTGCATTATTACACCAGAATTTTTCAGAATCTCCATCAAACACCCTGTAATGTTCCGGTAATTCCTGTGGTGCAACCCGAAGAAATTTCTCATAATCCTCTCTTTTCATTGCAATATCAAGATCATCATCCCACGGTATAAACCCTTTATGCCGTATCGTTCCCAACAGTGTCCCCCAGTCCGCATACCATGTAATATTATGTTTTTTACATACTTTATCAATTTCTTCTAAGGTTTCTATACTTGCCGCCCAGAACCGTTTCATTCGCTCGTCTACAAAAAAACCATCCATATATTCTGCATCAAAAAAATTTTTATCAAACTGCATTTTTTCTCCTTTATCGTGTTTCTATTAATGTATTTTAACATCTTAGCCTTCAGTTCCTATTTTACTGCTTCCTTGAGCATCCGTGCCATATAATCAATGCTCTCATCTGTCATTCCAGGATATACTCCAATCCAGAATGTACGCTCCATAATAGAATCCGTTACTGTCGTTGGAAACCCCGCAGCCACAGTAATAATTTCATCTCCCCGGTTTACCCTGCGCTCCCCAAGCAGCGGCGATGTCAATGCCATAAATGCCAATAAATTCGCAGAGGATCCTGAATTGACCAGTGAACAAAACTTTACTCCAATATATTCCGCCAGCTCTCTCTCAAACTGATCTGTATAATGACCGGAGGTGAGCCAGAACTCTAACGCACTGTCTACCAAATTACACATTTCATCCTGATCATATACGCGCGAGGCATAGGAAATCCTGTCACCCTCTTTAAATTCTTTTTTATTATTATGAAACGCTTCATAATATCCTTCTACCATGGATAAAATTTCTTTGCGCGCTTCTTCTGTTTTATGTTCAAACATCCTATATCCTCCGTATTCTCAAACTTTCCATGGCGCATTTCCGCTATTCCACAGCTTTTCCAGATACTCTCTGTCATGTATATTATCCATTGGAGACCAAAATCCCATATGCTTATATGCTGCCATCTGACCATCTGCAGCCAGATGTTCAAACGGTGCTGCCTCAAGCATTGTATTTCCATTTCCCAAATAAGAAAACACCGAAGACTCCATTACCATAAATCCAATATTTCCCCATGCCTGGTCGGTTCTTGCCTTTTCTTTAAACCCTAAAACTTCCTGTCCCGTTTCATCCAGCCTGAGGGCACCAAAACGTCCCTCCGGCTGTGTCGTTGAAATCGTGACAGTCTTTCCTTGTTGTTTATGAAATGCCAACAGCTTATTAATGTCTACATCTGAAACACCATCTCCATATGTCAGAAAGAATGGTTCATCTCCAACATAATTACGGATCTTTAATATTCGACCTGCTGTCAATGTTTCAAGTCCTGTATCTACCATCGTAGCCTTCCACGGTTCACTGTTTCCTCTTAACACCTGAACCTTCTGATCCTTCAAAAAAATCTCAAGCTGACTATTATTCTGATAATAATTAACAAAATACTCTTTTATCATATGCCCTTTGTAACCACAACATATAATAAATTCATAAAATCCATATGCAGCATACTGTCTCATAATATGCCACAAAATCGGCTTTCCTCCAATTTCTACCATTGGTTTCGGACGTAGTCTAGACTCTTCACTAATCCTTGTTCCTTTACCACCTGCTAAAATGACAACCTTCATATGCACTCTACTCTTTCGTCATAAATTCTTTGATCTGTTTCTCCATGCAAATTCTGACATCCCCATTCTGCTCATAAACCTTGGTCCATTCAATCGTTTTTTCAACGGCTTTTCTGATATTCCAGTGCGGTTTCCAGCCTAATTTATTTTTTATTACAGAACAATCTAATTTTAGGAAAGACGCTTCATGAGTATAGCACTACAAGTTTCATTTCTCCCTGTTGGATGCGCTACAGTAAATGTTGCCAGGGCTCCTCCCTGTCTGTAGTATATCAAAAATTTATTTACATCAATATCTGATAAACAGTCCCCATAAGAAACAAATACCGGCTCTCCATCTGTATATTCACCAGCCTGTAACAGACGCTCCAATACAGATGCATCACGTCCTGTATCAATAACAGAAACTTTCCAGTCTTCTGTCTGCTTTCTGTGTACCTGTACTTCATTTGACTGTAAATCCACCGTAATATCTGACTGATAAATATAAAAATTAATAAAATAATCTTTGATCACTTCTCCTTTATATCCGGTACAGATTATAAAATCATTGCATCCATAGTAATAGTACTGTTTCATAATATGCCAAAGCATCGGCTGCCCGCCAATCTCCGCCATAGTCTTCGGGAGTTTTTCATCCTCTTCTATCAGCGTGCTTGAGAGTCCGCCCGCCAAAATAATTGTTTTCATATTTCCCTTAGTCTCCATGTCCTTTACAACATCAATTATTAATTTTCCAAGCCTGCATCATTATTTCAGCCTGTTCTTCTGGCGTTTTTTCACCATCATTCAGTAATATCAGATCTGGATTCTTTGGCGTTTCTATCCCAACCTGAAATCCTGCCAGTTCTGTTTCCTCACCACTCTGATATCTGCTATATAACCCCTTCTGATCACGTTTATGTAACGTTTCATCTGACACCTTTACATAAATTTCATGGTAATTTGTTATATTTTCACGATTCCATTGTCTGACACTGTCAAACATAGAAATTGTACAGCAGACTACATGTATTCCCTGTTTCTGTAATAAATTACATAGTTTTGAATAACGCATTGCACATTTGCGGCGATCTGCATCTGAATAACCTAAATCATTTCCAAAAACCTCCCGAAGCGTATCACCATCTAAAAATACCGTATTCGAATATATTTCTTTCAATTTGCTATAAAAAATTTTCCCTATGGTTGTTTTTCCTGCACCAGATAATCCTGTAATCCAATATACGTTTCCCATCTTAACCTCTTTACTTTAACTCACTTTCCACAACTTGTTAGAACGTACTGTCCATGATCTTGAGCGATACGGTACTTGAATTTCTTTATATTCCTTTAATCTCTCTGCGATCTTATCCAAAATTCTCTTGAACCCTTCTTCCCCTGCTTGAACCTGAATATCATTGACGGATCTCCAAATATTCATATATCGTTCTATCGTCATTGTCTCATTATGATTTCCCTCAATAAAAAGCATATGGTCAAACAATCCTGTTCCCATCATTTTCTCAGCCATCTCTTCCGATGTCAATTTATTTCCAGATGATACTCTTTTTTGTGTTTTTATCTCATCATATACAATTTGCTCTATCTCCATATGAAGTGGACTGCTTTCAATATTTCTAGGATTCCAGATTGCAGTGAAAAATCCACCTGGCTTTAATATTCTATAAAATTCCTTCATTGCTTTTGGTGCATCAGTCCAATGAAATGATGATCCCATTAATACCCAATCCACTGATGAATCTTCTAATCCTGTATCTTCCGCACTTCCATCTCTCCATGTTATTACCTTAGAATTTTCAAACAGTTTAATTCCTTCTTCACGCATTGCAGCATTAGGCTCCACAGCATATCCATGAACCGTACATTTAAGACTGGCTAAATTTTCTGTAAGTTTTCCTGTTCCTGCCCCAACATCAGCAATTGTTAATTCTTTCGTTCCATTTTGCTGCATAATATGCGCCTGTATGCAATTCAGAACATCTAGCGAATATCCCGGACGATCCACATAAAATTTTGCTAAATCAGAAAAATCTCCAAATTTCATTTTTTCTTACCTCTTCTTTCCCAGTATCTGACGGCACTTTCTCCCACTCTGCCACCGTAAACAAATATGCATTGAGCACATTCGCTTTTCTTAACCTGTTATAGAATTTTCAAAGTTTCTATTTTTTCCCTAATTGTAACATCTATCTCATTTACCTGCTTTAGATTTTATATAATCATAATATTCTGTACTTTCCTGATAGTTGTCCATATATGTCTTATAAAGATTTTTTACAGACTTATTTACATCATAATGATCCTGTGGCAGTCCATTCTCATCCAGCACCTGTTGTACAAGATTACAAAATTTAAAATCTTCAGATAACAGTTCCTCCCATGTTTTTTCACTGAAACTGTCAAAATCCGGTGTCAGACATTCATATCCATATGCACGTTTAAACTTTGCATATATCATATTTAACCGAGCCTCATCCCACAGTGTAAATATTTCAGAAAAATCTTTTTTGCCAACAGATGACATATCATTTCCTGTAATATATTTTACTCCATCTTTTGTGTATGTAGGAAAATATATTGTTATTCCATTCAATGTCGTTGAAAGAAGAATATCGAGATACGAAATATTGAGCCATTCACATAATGCTTTTAAAGTATTTTCAGAATCTGTTTTCAAATCTTCAAACCGTATTACCTTAACATTACTAACCTCTGATTTTTTCTGTAATGTCAGTCCCATTTCACATTTTAAAATACCGGTAAATAACTCACCCTCTTTCAAAAATGTATTCCGCTTCTGTACCAGCACCATCCTTTTTATCCACGAATAACACTGCTGTACAGGTTCCCTGATAATAACAAGATTTTCAATCCGCTCAAACTCTTCTGTCCCAAAAAAATCTGCTGTTTTACTTAAATCAAACTCCGGCATATGCATATGGTAAAACAACCATAAGTTCTGAGATGTTGCCTTTTTGTTCAAACAATTATTATATGCCGTTACATATAATTTTACCATATGTGAATAAGACGTTAAACGAATTTCCTGACTTTCAGAAAATTCATCCTTAAGATACTGATAAAACTGATTTGGATCCACAAGAACATCTAAAATAAATTTACCATTTTCATCTACACAATATTCCTTAAAATGGTGTTCTCTGACACAGAATAAGTATTCATATTTTGAGTGCATATAGCCAAACATCTGTGCCATCATCTCATATAAAAGTTCCTGTCCTTCTAAATATTACAGCCGCTCTTTGTAAACACTCCAAAATGTCTGTCCACTGTATGGCAATGACAAAATTTCCGGATGTCCATCCAGCAACTGTTCCATATAATAACTTCCGGAACTTGACATATGATTCAGGATCAATAGATTCTTTATATACTCCACCTTTATACAGTCATCTGACAACTCATAATTTTTTTGTTTTTCTTCATCCAAATCAAGCAAAAAAACATACATCAGAATTCTTAATTCAGAATTGCTATCATAAACATTGTATTCTTTTAAACGCTGCAACATATGATGATATGGCAAACGATTCCATGTTCCTATCTTTTTAGTAACATCTATGCAGGGTATATACACTGCCTTAGGATATTTCGCACACGCACTCTCCAACGATAATACATCCCGTCCGCAGTATTTCGAATCCTGTTTTTGCACATCATCATCACAAAAGCAAACTGCCTCTACCCCCAGTTTCTCAAAAATATCATATGCTACTTTTCCCTCTGCCTGAACTTTCCTTTCTGTGTAATAGATCAGATTTACCTCTGTATTCTGAAATATAATCTGATTCTGGTACTCTATTTCTGAACCTATCTTTTCTTTTTCTGGCAGTGCCTGATATTCCCGTGCTATGGTTGGCGCACATCCTTCTTTATAACGGATGATATAATCCCAGCCATTATCCGTACAGGTCTGTATAACCTTCTGGCTGACATACAATCCATCTGCTATTATTATGATCGGAAGTCTCGGAAAACTCTTTTTTATCTTTTTTGCCAATCTGATAAATGCCTTGCTTTCACAATCCTGTTTTATTTTTTCTTCACTCTGATTGATATACTCCTCCGAATTTTCAATTGGCTCTGATGCTATGCTGCATACAAGGTCATTTCCAAGATATAGCTTTGCCTCAAGCACGCTTCTATGATACTTTATAAATTCATCTGCTTCCCCACGGTAATGGCAGCGGATCAGATAATAATCATTCTTTTTCTGGTATCCTTCATCCAGTTCTGTAGCATCAATAATAACCTGCCACTTTTTCAACACCCTGGCATCATTAAATGATTTTCTGCGGATCATGGAATAGGCAATATCTTTCTGTATTTTTTCCAACTCCAACGGATCCGGCCTCTCCAAAAATTCATTTTCCGTAACACCATGGGGAAGATACTCTTTCCTGTTCTCCGCTCATTTTTCTTCCTTTGCGATAAAGTTTTTCTTTTATTGTACCTTATCGCAAAGAAATTTGCTTTAATTTTAGTATAATTTGTGCGAATTATTTTTACCTTTCAAAGCTGATCAGAATCCAGAAACCGGATCCGTCCCATTGCAGAATCTTAATAGAAGTCCGCCTGCGGCTGCAGAACGCAAACATGCAGCGCGAATAGGGATCAAGTTTGAATTTTAGCTTGATAATTGCAGCCAGTCCGTGATAGCTTTTTCTCAGATCGGTAGCTCCACAGGCAAGGTAAACGGTTGTGCCACCTGCCAGATCAAGCATGATCTTTCAGTCCCTGGATTAGAACATGAAAAAGTTCCGGCGGGCATTCAGGCATCACTTCAATCCGAATAGCGTTTGTGATAAAAATGCGGACTGGAGACGGGCTGATATTCAAAGTCTCATTCTTTAAAATTTCTTTTTCCGTTAGTATTTTTGCAAAAATCATATCTGTATCCGATTGTTCGTCCAATGTTTTCAGCTTGCGCATCCAATAATTCATTGAAGAGACTGGAACGTGATGTTCCTGACACCATGTTTTGCAAGTCTGCCCACTGAATTGAAATTCATGGATTCTTTCAGACCACAGTGTGATTTTTTCATCTGTTTTCATAATGATACAGTTTCTTTTCTTTGTGATGAAAAGGGTGTATCAGAAAAATATAGTTGCTGACAGATACGGATGATTACGTACTTACCGTTAAATAACAGCATGCAATATTATTTTCCATTTGTGTACCATCTTTCTTTTATTAATTACACCACGAAAAGGCACTGATAAGAAAAAGATATGTGGTTCCCTATGTTACACACATATCTTTTCTATCATAATTTACGCAATTACCTCTCTTGCCGCTGCCTCTAACAGTTCGAAAGAAGGAATCAAATTCTGAATTGCTGCTGCCTGTTTCACATCATCTTTCTCTTTCAGTGCTGTAGACAATTCCGTAATTTTGCTATTAAATTCTTCTTTGTTAATACGCTCTTTTGCTTCATTTAAAAGATCCATTGTACCATTCATAACCTGCACTTCCCAATTGATGGCATCCAAAATACTTTTTAAAAACTTGTCCGTGTCATCTAAGCGCTGTCCTGATAATTCTTTTACAATAATATTCATATTCTTTACCAGACGTTGATTAAACTCAATTAATGTTTCTAATGCTTCTTTTTGTTCTTCTCTGTTCTGTTCCATTTTTTCTCCTTTATTTTAACTGACTTTCCACAACTTTCAAGTCATCACAGTCATCGATTTCAAACCATCCACGCTGAATATGTACCGCTTTTAATTTATGTTTTTCATCAATCAATCCCTGTAACAGATCTGTCATATACATTTTTGCATATGTCCTTTCCGTTCTCCAAAGAGCCTCTCCAACTTCTGAACGTCTCTTTGCTTCCGCACTCAAATCCAATACAGCCTTTAATCCTTCTCCTTTAAAACGCATCAGACCAATATACTGTGACTGCACTTTATTCAAATCTGATGTTTTCTGTCCTATTTCTGTCAAATAATCGTTATCATCAGACATTAATGTTTCTGCATCATCTAACGGATTTTCACATCTTGCAGACCAGTACTCATACCATCCATCATCCACAATGACTGACATATTCTCTTCTGACTGCAAAATCTTGCCAAGTACTTCTTTATTGTAAATGATATCGCCATATGAAATTAAAATATCATCTTCTGCCTCCATCAGACTTCTTGCACACATTAATGAGCATACCATATTTGTATTTTCGTACTCTTCATTCACAATAAAATTAATCTCTGTGTCCTTAAATTTCTCTTTTAATACATCATTTCTATATCCTGCAATAATTGTGATATCTTTATCTTCAATTCCACAGGAATGCATCGTATCAAGCTGTCTTTCTATGATACTTTTGCCATTTACTTCTACCATACATTTTGGACAATGATCCGTTAACGGACGTAATCTTGTTCCCTGCCCTGCAGCTAAAATAATAACCTTCATTTTACCCTACTCCTCTCCAAATAATTTTTGAACCAGTTCAATATCCTCTTTCTTGAAGTTCTGCTCTCTTTCCGGATGCCACATTGTTGCTGCTATCTTTTGACTCTTTATTCTGACTGCTTCAATCACGCCATCCTCTGTTCTTGCCAACACCTCCACAAGATCATTTGCATGCAGACATGCCTGATTGTGAAAACTGTTAACGTTGCGTTTTCCAAGTGTTCCCTCTATATCATGACGTACTGCAACATGACCTGTAACATTGTTTAACTCACAGCCATAAAAATCAAGAATTGTCTGCATTCCCCGACAAAAACCATATACCGGAATGTTATATTGTAATGCCAGTTTTAACATCGCATACTCTGTTTCATCTCTCTCTGGTGCATCACCACCATATTTTGTAAGACTGTTTCCACCGGTAAATACAATCCCCGCCGGTTTTAATTCCAAAATCATTTTTTCTGCCAATTCTTTCACATTCGGAACTGGCAGCGGTAAAAAGCCACATGCATCGAGAAATCTTGCTATGTTCTGGTCTGCACAATCCCTTCGCTCTCCGTAACTTTTAACCACTTCAACTCTCTGTGTATACAAGACAGTTTTCATACTAATTACCTCACCTGTGCCATCCAGATTCTTGTAGTATATGGTATTTTAATATATTCCTGTCCCTTTGCTTCCACAACATCGCGAATTTTGGCATTAATTAAATCAAATTTATCTTTGGACTGGCGATGGACTGTTCCATGTGATTTCCAGCCTTCAATAAAGTCTTCTGCCAATACCTCATGAATAACGGTTCCTTCAATATACACAACTTCATTGAACAATCCACTTTGATTAATAACATCCGTCTGATCTTCTCTTCTTGTTCCATAGCTGTAATTTTCAATCTCAGCTTTTAAAATATCTTCTATTTCTTTCTGTAAAGGATCATTTAAGTCCCTATGGTTCCACATACATGCAAACCAGCCAGCATCTTTCAAAATCCTTTTTACTTCAATCAAAGCCTCTTGTCTGTTACACACATTAAATGAAGAACCAAATGTTACGAGATCATATTTATTTGACTCCATTCCTGTATGTTCACCTACTCCTTCATACCACTGAACATTTTTATACTGTTCCGTTCTCTTAATTCCATTACTTCTCATGGCATCATTTGGCTCTATCGCCGATACCTGTAGTCCTGCCTCTGCCAATTTTAATGTTAAATGTGCTGCCCCAGCTCCCACATCACAGGCAAGACTCCCTTTCCTTACACCTGCTTTTTCTAACATCTGATCAATCGCACTCTGCGCATAATCCGGTCTTTTAAGATACGCCTCTGCTAAATCTGTGTAATCCCATTCTGTTTTCATTCTTTATTCTCCTTTTTTCTCAATATATTAATTTTTTTACTTCCTGCATCTATTTCAATTTTCAACGCATTCTTTAACTCATCAAATTTCTGTTCGCCAACGCCAATCACCGCTGGGATTCCCAACTCGCCTGCACGGATTGCCATATGCGAATTTGCCCCTCCATATTTTGTGACAAGTCCGCGGATCCCATGCGAAAATATCCAGTCATACCCTGGGTCTGCACTTGGAATCAACAGTATTTTATCAGCAATCTCTGCATTTGTAGCACCATTTTCCAAAACAATACTATCTCCACTAACACAGCCAAGTGTAATAAAATTTGCTTCTGTATCCGGATAATAAAAATCCCATACATCATCTGGTTGAAAAATAACCGGCGGCAGGGTAATTGATCTGGTAACCGCATACTCTTCTTTCCCCTGTTCTATCGAATGTCTGATACTCCGTTCAATATCCTTTGCAGACATATATAACTCTCTGATTGTCTGGATATTAATATAAGCACAGTCCTCCCTGGAAAAATGATATGTCTCTCCTAATTCCCCTATTAATTGTAATACCTTGCTCAAATTTCTTGTAAAAATAAATTTTCCATACTCTCTTCCCTCGATCACCTTTTTTATAAAATCCATCAATCCGAGTATGTTATTATTTAATTTATTTTCTGTCAACATTTCTTCCAGCATATGCATCTGATGAAGTGATAAACGAAACTCATCTTCCTTTTCCGATTTTTCATTCTCCTCATTTTGATTCCAGTCAAAATACAGCTCCGGTGCTTCATCATATCTCATGGATGTAATATCATATGTACCCGGTCTTAAATGTCCGTATTTTTTTAAAAATCCCTGTTTTGATAATTCTCTAAAATCTTCATTTAAATTAGAGCTGACCGTACTTACACCACTCATAAACAACTGGTAATCCTGCTCTGATAAAATTCCGCATTTTACCATTGATTTTAACATCTGCACTGCAATAAAAGCTGCTCTTGCCAAACCAGCAAATGGCAGTGTACCATATCTCTTGCAATCTTCTAACAGCCAATATATCTTTTCCAGTATGCCCATGCCGCTGTTAACAATTTCATCATATCGTTTTTCCAAAATTTCAATCTTCTGATAGTCTTTACGCCACAATCCCGTTTCATTGTCAATGATCCGGTTTGTAAGATTTCTGAGCGATTCTGTTATTGCACAGACTTCATCCTCTGTAAATCCGTATTGATTTAACATCTTAATCCTCTCCGGTAAATCTAACGTATAACAGGAAAATACAATATCAAATTCGACTTTATCATGCTTTGACGGATCTTCTGACAATCGTTGAATGTAATAATTTACAAGCTTATCACTTATTTTTTCATCGAGTTCCGCAGGTACAAACGAATTAAAACTTACCCGAACATCAATATATGGCAATCCGCCAAAATCTACCATCAACGGAAAACTCCGCAAATTGCGATATCCATAATTATCTCTCTGATATGCCCATATACAATCTGTAATAATCTCCCGATACAGTGACATTGCCAACTGTTTTGGCCTCACACCTATCATTTCTGCCGGATTCCAGTCTGTCATTACGCTGTATACAACATTTTCTCCACATAAGAAAGGTTTTTTCCCCTGTTCCTCTATGATCTTGTCCTCAATCCGGCATAATGCTTTTTCCTGTACTTTTTCATCGACAAAATCTCCATTCAAACAAAGTGGTCTTACCTGAAAAATATATAATTCTTCTTCCTCTGTAACTGCAAATTCGACATCCAGATTCTTTTTTTCAAAGAACTTCTCCAGTTCCTCAAGCGTAACTACCAGCTTTACTATATACCCTGGCAACTTTCTTTTTTGACATTTTTTTTCTTTAAAAATATATAATAATTTATTGTCACTTCCGGTTCCTGATGTTATTGTAGAAGTTGAGCCAGTCATATCATAATTAATTACATAATAATTACCCTTTGTATTAGGGTCAAGCGTAAATGCAACTCCACAAATTTTAACATTCTTAAGCATTGGCTGTACCAAAACCTGATTTCTCATTTCACGATCTTCATATGATTGAATAACTTTTTCTACAGCCATCTCAAATTCAGCTTTTCCACACACATTTCCAATGGACTCATATTTTCCTGCCTGTGACCCAGACTGGGTATCTTCATTTAATGAACTGCTTCTCACAATCACATTTTCATTCCAAGATACCTCTTCTACTTTATTGATCACTGCATTTTTATCTTGATACCATTGTTCTACCGTAAATGAAACCTGAGGCAATACTCTGGCCTTTTCTAATTGTCCATACAGTCTCTCTAATGTTTCAGCCTTTGTCCCCAACTTGCGTTCCATATTCATCCACCTCACATCGTAACCAATACGGGAATCCAACTCTTTCCCCCGTCAGCACTTTTTTCATTCGTCGCTTTATTTCCATACGCAAAAGTTCTTCATCAATTACCAAAATGTCTGCCAATTCTTTTTCAAATTGAAATGTATAATTTAACAATTCTTCACAAAACATATAATTTTCCACTTTTTCATACCCATAATAATCAAGTATGTCATTGTATAAAACCTGCAGCATTTCTATATCCTGTTCTGTAAACACTTTATCCAGTTGTGGATTCAATGCTTTTGTAGAAAATGTTTCTTTATCCTGTAACATTTTATCTTCAAATGGAATTCGAAATAAATCACACATTTTTTTTACCATTATTTGCGGGCTTTTTTTCAAATCTTCAAAGCGCATAGCATACGACTTGCCCTGTCGAATTGAAAATTCATCAAAAACCAATTCTTCAAACAATACATCCAAATAATTAACAAAATAATATAAATTATTTTTCTTAATGTATTCATATGCCCGTATACTTCTTATGACAGGATTCCTTATGGTTCTAAAATACAGCACTCGGTGAAAATCCTTCTGTATATTTATATAATAATCCATGAATCTTTGATAATGATCCGGGAAATATACAATTATCGGTTTAATGCGTTTATTTCTATCCGGTTTATCTGCAATATATTTACATAAAAACAAACACTTAAATAAATCCGAAACACTTAATGAATTTTCCGTCAACATCCTGTCACAGAATATATTCAGTATCGATGCACAATCAAAACCGCTTTGCAGCAGTAATTTCTGATATTTTAATAACTCCTGCAAAAATTTCACTCCTGATATTCTAAATTGTGTATCTAAAAAAAGTTTCTTAAAAAAGCCCGAATCTCCAATTTTTGTTTCAAATTCTTCTAACTTTCTATGTAACGTCCATCCATCTGCATATACCACAAAATCATTCTTCAAAATTACATCTCTTACAAATTCATAGCCACAGCTCTGCGGTTGATACAGGAATATCAAATCTTCAAGTTCAGAAAAATGTAGTTTTCTCTCTTCTGTTTGACTTCCTTCAAAGTTTTGAACTCCTATTTGCAGTTCTCCTAAAAGAAACATGATTTTTCCTTTTGATAATATTTCCTCCAGATCACACACATGCATTAACGCAACCAGCTCTTTTGCAGAAGAAATGCCTATATACATTCTATTATCAAAACCACATTTCCCCGATTCTCTCAATATTGTGTTTAAGACTTTAAAAACATTGATTCCAACTGGCAATTTTAATTTTAAAGAATCTGCATTTAAAATCTGATCGTAGTCTAAATTCTGATATTTCAAAAAATAAAATTGACTGTTTTCATCTATAACAACATGAAATGCACACTCATCCTCCGCGACACGAATATCAAAATCTGATCCTAATCCGAAACAGAAATCCTCCATACCACAATTCTTCATTAAATATTTTTTGTTTATCTCAAATTGTTTTGCATAATCCATGCATCATTCCCCACAAAATCTATAAATTCATTTTCCTTGAATTATTGTTCATCCGTCCTGCCTATCCATTTCAATTCTGTTTTGCAGATCAGAAATAACTTTATTCTGTTTTGCTATTATACCAACCAACTGATTCATTAAACCACTCGTATATGCCAGTTGAGATACAATACAGGAACGCTCTACTTCTTCCATCTGCCGTAAATATTTTTCGGATGTTTCTTTTTGTTCAAAACTATTTAACAGTTCACTTATCAGCATTTTCGGATCCCCTAATTTTTTGTTTAAAAAATAAAAGACTCTATAATTATTTCTTCCAAAATCGCTTTCATAAATATTTCTATTATAAATATCATCTATCTTTTGTATTTTCACATACTGCTGTATTGCTAACATATCCAGACTCGCTGTTTGAAATTTTTCCCATATATCAATATTTCCATGTTCTATTTTAACATATTCTATATTATTTTTTCCGAATACTTTTTCTACATCCGCCAATACAGGCAGCCCATTTTCAATATGTTCTATCAACCATCTATGATCTTCCCCAAATAACTCCTTATATCTTTCATTAACTTTTCTTTCTGCCGCCTCCGTCACTTCATTTCCTATTGGGAAGCACATAATAACTCCATACTTTGAAACTCTGTATATCTCACTTAAAAATGCATCCCTAAGCTGTCGTGGAACATGTTCAAAAACATCTGATGCAACAACAATATCATACTCATCATTTTCTATTCCATCTAAATTAGTTGCATCTGCAACAAAAAAATGGTCATCATCTTTTAATTCTTCTATTTCCTGTATATCTGTAAAGAATATCTCATCTGAGATAAAATTACTCAATGTCTTCTGGGCATTCGCACCAACTTCTAATATTTTAAATTTCTCTGTTTCCTCCTGTCTTTTTATAATGGATATCATTCTTGAAATAGTCTCATACCTCTGATACTGATCAAATACCATCGTTCTTCCTCCTGATTAATTTTTATTCTTTAACCGCTTTATACTATAATTCAAATTTGCAGAAACAATACATTCCAACTCATATGCCGTCAGATTATTAATTAACTGTTCTTCTTCTTCTGACACATACATATTGTAAAGTAATCTTCTTAAAATAAATTTAGCAACCGTATATATCCTTGTACACTCTTTTATTGTCCTGTTAGATTCTGTAAAAACTTTACTGTCCTTTTCCTGCAGCACTTCAAAAATTTTTATATAATTTATTAACTGCTTACTCAAAAAAATATATTTATTAAGAGACGTATTCAGGTACTCAGCTACAACCTTATATTGTTTGTTATCAAACAATATATCCAAATCTGTAACCGCCTCTCCCAGTTGTTTCCATAATTTATCATTTGTATACTCAAAATCTATACTCGCCTGATACCATTCTATATTATAATAATCTTGATATTCCATCAAGAAAATTTTTAGCGAATCACACCAACCAGATAAGTCGCTTGCTCCGCAATCATGAATGCACCACGCCTCATCTGTATTTGGAACAACACATTTATATCCTTTTCTCCGAAATTCCATACAGATAGACCTGTCATAAAAATGCCATTTTTTAAATATATCTTCTCTCCATCTGACATCATACTGTGTTGCAATAAGCATTCCATCAACACAATCTAATTCTGCATACATTCCTTCCTTATTTCCAAAATCAATATTTAGTTCTTTAAGTCCTGTACATCCAATTACCTTTCCAAACTCCCACATGTCCCATGACACTTTTTTTCTTGAAATATCATTTGCACCAATAATCCCAACAATCCCAATATCTTTATCTGACTTAAATATGCGAACAATTTTCTTAATAAAATCTCTTTCTATAATGAATGCATCATGATGCAGATACACTTTATATTTTGCATCTGTCATACCCATTCCCCTATTATACCCCTGTGCCATGCTCTGTGCATTAAAAATGGGGATAACCTCCACTGTCATTTGATCTGGAACATTCAGATTATCAATATATCTTTTACACTCACTGTACCATAATTCACTGTTCGTACACATTATAAATGCCACTTTATTTTCATCCAGCATATTTACTCTCCCTGAACCCAAATTCATTTTATTTAATATGCAAAATGGAATTGCAGCATTAACCGCAACTCCATTTTTACTTTACGTTGCTTATACCAGTACATGTTTCTACTACTTTTCCATCTTTTTTTAATTTAGGTAATAGATCATGTATGGCAGATGCCATTTTTAACTATTTCTTTGTCAATGGCATAAACAGACACAATAATCTTATTATCAAAATTTTTATAGTATATGTATCGTCATAATCATACAATTTATTTAGCAAAAAGATTTATCTTTAAAACATTCATAAATTTTACAGGAAATCATTTTTCATCATGTATACCGTCTGCTCATACGCCTCATCAAACATCTCATACAGCCTGCTCTGCTCTCTCGTCGCACTCCACGGTTTTGTGTTGCCAAGATAATGGATAATCTTTGCATTCTCATAAATCTGCCTTGTCACATTCTGATATTTTTGCAGCATCAGTTCCGGATTCTTTGCCAGCACCCGTATCTCATTATAATCTGCAAATTCCAATACTCCCTGTTCCATTTTCTCTTTATCCAGATAGCACCATACTGGCGGACAGTTATACTCATCCCACCCCACATAGACAAGATTATCATAATACATCTCATTCATGACATCCTGGTCATTGTACTCATATCTCTCATAATTCTGATAAATATTATCCAGTATCTTTTCCACCGCATCTGTTTTCCTCAAAAAATCCACATTATACAGCATCACGCCGGCATTAAAATAAGAGTACTGCTCCGGGATCCGGAGTCTCCTTTTATTCGCCGCATGAAATCCATTTATAATCCCGTAAATATCCTCACAAACTGCAAATGCTGCGCTGCCCAGTTCCATTTCATACAATGCATTTAATGAACCACGGATCACCATATCCACATCCAGATATAATATCCTGTCTACGGATTCCGGCAATAAATTGATGCCAAGTATACGGTAATAAGTCTCCACATTAATACCATTTCTTGACTGTACCTTCTTCTTGAATTCATCTCCAACATACAGCGGATATATTTTTTTCCCTGCATAGTGTTCTGCAAACGACGTCAGTTCCGCAAGTTCACTCTCACTGATATCCTCATAAGGAAGATAAATATCCATTTCTTCCTGCTGATGATGCAGAAATAAAGAATGCAGCATGATATAGGCTGGTTTTAAATATGCCGAATTTGTGACGATCATTATATTCATTTTATTTTCCTCTTTCCTTCCTCTGAAACCCGATATATAATACTATTACTGTTTATGAATAATAAAGGAGCCTCCACATGCATATTTTATATTTTTCATGGGAAGAGAACTGTAAAATCGATATGTTAGATACTCTGTCCCGTATTGACTTCCAGTGTTCCCTGATCACTGCTCCACAAAATAATTATCTGTATAATCCTGCTTTGCAGGATACTGTTTATCAGGCGGCTATCGATAGTCATTGTGATATCATTTTCAGCTTTAATTACCTCCCAATTGTAGCTGAAGCTGCAGAACGGGCTAAAATTCCTTATGTTTCATGGATTTATGACTGCCCCCACTGGAGCTTATTTTCCCCAACCATATGCAGTTCTTATAATTATATTTTTCTATTCGACAAAGACATGGTTCAGCAGGTAAGGTCTAATGGTGCCGTAAATGTTTTCCATCTGCCTCTTGCAGTGAACATCCACAGGCTTGCCCCCATGTTAGAGCAACTCTGCTCCTATGATGACGTTGTTTCTTTTGTCGGCTCCCTCTACGAGAACAACACCTACCGCCAGATACAATATCTGCCGGAACACCTTCGTGGATATATGGACGGAATACTTGCCTCCCAGAAACATATCTTTGGTCAGAACCTGTTACCGGATCTTATTACACCAGAGATCATCCAGATGCTCAATATCTATATCAAATACGACCGTTCCCCCCTCTGCCCCATACCGGAACAACTGTTTTATGTAAATATGCTGCAGGCAGAATTAACCTGCCAGGAACGTACAGAATACCTGAACATGCTTTCCCAGAGTTTTCAGGTATCTTTATATTCCGCATCCGACCCGAAACTTTGTCCAAAAGCATTACACCCTGGCACTGTCCATTATACCACAGAAATGCCCTTTGTATTTGCACATTCCAAAATTAACCTGAATATATCGCTGCGTTCTATTACGTCCGGCATTCCTCTTCGTGCACTGGATATTATGGGTTGTGGGGGATTTCTTCTTTCCAATTACCAGCCCGAATTAAACGATTATTTTTCAAATGGAGTCGAATATGCTTATTTCGATAGTCAGGAAGATTTACTTGCAAAGACAGATTACTATCTAAGCCACCCAAAAGAACGCGCAGAAATTGCTGCAAACGGCCATGCCCGTGTCGCCAGTGATTTTTCATATGAACATCAGCTTGAACAAATATTTTCATTCTTATAAAACATGAGGTATCCTATATGAAATTACTTTTTTGTGAACGTAACCTTTTTATGCAGAGAGATATCGAAGACGCCCTGACACGTATGGGGATCGATTTCCGTTGTGTTTCCTATGTATTCAATGATCCGAATCGCGACGATTTTTACGCCTCCCATCTGCGGCATTTTCTGTCCGAAGATACCTACGATGCTGTTTTAAGCGTCAATGCAGTACCCGTCATCGCAGATGTCTGTCACGATATGGGAATCCCTTACCTTGCATGGTGTTATGATGCCTGCTGGGAGTTCTCAAGAACTGACATTTTCTATTATCCGTCCACCTATATTTTTCACTTTGACCGCCGTTCCTGTGAGGATTATAAACAATGTGGTTATCCCAACGTGTTTCATATGCCTTTGGCCGCAAACTGCCACAGGCTCGATCAGCTCTGTGCCTCCCCGGAACAGGCACAATCCTATCAGTCTTCTGTCTGTTTTCTTGGCTCCATGTATGAAAAATATATCACGGAACGTCCCTGGTTTGCCTCACAGTTAGCTCCAGAGGATCTTACATGTCTGATGGGCTATCTTGAGGAACAGACCGCACGTTATGTACATCACACACTGTGGGATGATATCACACCGAAATATATCGAAGCGGTCAGTTCGCGCACGCCATCCGGCGTCCAGATTTACCGAATCCCACTGATTGCCACCTGCTCATCGATCATTGCAGGACGACAGCGCAGGAAAGTTTTAAATGAACTTGCAGAACGGTTTCCCCTTACCCTTTACAGTAGTTCTATTGACAATCCTGTTCCAAAGTCCATTTATAAATGGCGGGCATCTTATTATAGCCAGATGCCTTATGTTTTCCGTTATGCCACAATCAATCTGAACCTGACCATTCCGCCGATCCAGACCGGGTTGTCACTTCGTGTTCTGGATATCTTAGGTGCCGGTGGATTTCTTCTCAGCAATTTACAGGATGAGCTTTCGGAATTTTTCAAAGTTGGGACCGAACTGGACACTTATCATACGACAGAAGAATTAAACGATAAGATCTACTTTTACCTCTCCCATCCCGACATTGCCGGTCAGCTTGCCCGAAACGGCCACGATGCTGTAAAGGAACGATTTTCATTTGAAAGACAGCTCACAAAAATCTTTCAACTTTCAGGTCTTTTGCATTAAAGCAAAGAGACCTGAAACTCTGTATTTAAAAATTCATCCAGCATCGTCTCCATGACCGCTTCCTGTAATACTATTTTCTCCTGATCCCCTGAGTCATGGCTTTTGTGATACAGCAGGAATACGCTCTGCATCATATACAAAATATCCAGATATTCCGCATCACTGCAGACAAATCCAATTTCCTGCAGACATCTTTGAAGTGCAGCTTCCTCTCCAGATGCAATTTCCCGATCCATGACCTCTCTCCATCTGTCCGCAAGCACCTTTACATAGTCCGGCAATGTCACATACATCTGTTCCAGCAGTTTCCCGTCATATTCCATACCCCATACGTCCCTTACATCCTGTGCAAAAAGACCTTCTTTCAGACTTTTTACATTGAGAATCCTGCGATAATATGTTCTGACATGAGACACATCTTCAGGTACCAGCATATAAAAACGATCTATAAAATTACACCGCCAGACCATAAATACATTATATTCCCACGGTCTGCGGAACAGAATGTGAATCACTGGAATGCTCATATTATTGTACAGCGGTTCTTCCTCCGGGCTCTGCATGCCAATGCATGCAAAATCCATCACCATCAGAAGATCCGGTTTTATTTCCAGCCCAATACGGTCAAACTGATACACTGCATCTGCTATATTTTCCTTGATATTTACTTTCAGATCATATACTTCCACATTTCTTTGCTGTAGTAATTTTTTTGCCAGCTCTGCAAACCGGGTTCCCGTTTCCGTCGTATTTTCATCTGACAAAATCACGATCCTATTTATCTGTTTCATGAAGCATATCCCCATATTCTTTTAAAAATACATCACGCCACTTAAAATATGTTTCGAGATTTACAAATCCGTCATCATGCAGGCACCACGGATATTCCATCCGGGGCACTACCACTTTGTAACCCGCTTTTCTATATTCCATGGACTGGGATATGTCATAAAAATCCCAGCCTGTAAAAACATCCTCTCTCCACGGCAAGTCCTCCTGCGTAGCTATTAAAAGACCATCCACCGCTTCCACCTGTTCGTACGGTGCCCGGACTTCTCCGATCAACGCCGGTCCTGCCTCTTTCACATTGCTTGTAAACAAAGCGCCAATTCTTGCGCCTGCCCACATCACACCCTCCGCTGGCAGGACAGGTGAACCAACCATTCCGATCATCCCAATCTTCGAATCCTGAGAAAATATTTTTAAAAGTTCATAAATAAAATTCTGGTAAACCACAAATACATCCTGGTGCAGATAGACTTTATATTTTGCATCTGACTGACGCATTCCCTCATTGTATCCTGCTGCCATGGATGGTGCATCCCATATCGACAACTGTTCCACCTCATAGCCTTCCGGAACATTCAGTTTTTGTATATAACGGATACATTCTTCTTCGTATAATTTATCATTGACGCACATGATAAAACATATTTTTTTATCGTTCACTTTCCCCTCCTGCCTGCTGTTTTGCCCATACCAACAGGTCTTTTGGACTCCTGTCATTTAACTGCATGATTGCAATATCCAACTGTCCGATCTTGGCAATGACGTATGGATTTTCATAGTCTCCTTTTACAACTTTTTCCCGCAGTTGTGCTAATTTGCAGAGTTTTTCCTCACATTGCATCTCCCCATGCCCTAAATAGTCTTTCAGACACACATTTACTCCATAAGAATACAACTGAATCAATTCATACTCTACCGCCTCCTGAACCTCTTTATAATCAGGCAGTTTTAATGTCTTTTCATAAATGGCAGTCATCGCCCGATATATATTATTATAATAACTGCTGGCTCTCTTCACATTGGAAGAGGACTTCTGATTGTTCCGGTAATAATACAGTATCTCTTTCACATTCCCGATACTGTTTATCGTACTATAAAGATAAACCAGAAAATCTGCATCTTCCAAAATTACATTTTTCCGAAACCGCAGATTCTGATCCGCAAATAATTCCCTCCGGAATATTTTGCTGACAATATAGCCTCCACTTACGATCAGCTCTTTTCTTTTTGCGCTGTCTAATACACCGGATAACTCATCAGATACATGAAGCATTGCAAGATCCTCTGCCTGCTTATAATATCCGGAATCCACAACATCATAATCTGCTTCTTTTGCCTTTGCATAGAGTTTCTCATACATAGTGACTTCGATCAGATCGTCACTGTCCACAAATCCAATATACTCTCCCTCTGCCTGCCTGATCGCAAGATTCCTCGCTCCGCCAGCACCTGCATTTACTTTTGAATCAATAATTTTTACTTTATCTGGATATTGTCTCTGACATTCCTTCATGATAGAAAGACTTTGATCTGTCGATGCATCATTGACCAGAATGACTTCTATATCCTGTAATGTCTGGTTTACAACATTTCCAAGACACTGCTGCAGATACTCCTGTGCATTGTAAACAGGAATAATAATACTCACTGCTGCACACATTTTAACCTTTCCTCATAACTTTCTGCTAATTCCTGTTTCCCTGTTTTCCTATAAAGTGACACCAGTACCTGTAATATCCGTTCATCCTCTGGATACCATTCCAGAGAATACACCAACAGATCAATTGCAGCTTCTGTGTTCCCGTGTTCTAAATAGATGCAGCTTACCGTCAGGTATGTATCACATTTATCCATAGCAGATACAACAATGATACAGGACATAGCTTCCGGTGTAATAAAATATTGCTGCATTGTCTCATATAAATGGTTCTCAGCTTCCGGTGTCCGCTCAAATTCCAACTCCCAGATACGGAATTCAACACGTTTCAATACTTCCGTCAGTTCCCTGACAGAATTTCCATTTAACAAATAACTGATTTCTTTTCTTTTTTGGATTTCCTTCACTGTGATCACAGAAAAAATATGCGCATAGGAAAGTTCCGGTATGCAGGAAAGACAATGTTCCAGCAACTCCTTTTCCTGAAATATATGCAAAAACTCTGTAATAGAAGCTGCTGTCCGGTTTTTTAAACATTTATCTATCTTCTTTAAGTATTCATAACTTTTTTCACGATAATTTAATATTTTTTCACGGTACTCTTCGGATGAAGTCAGAAAACTCTGTGATTTTTCCTCTTTGTCTATATCTGCGCCTATCATTTTTCCGGATTTCTTCAAATATTTTTTTAATTTCCGGCATATCAACCCAACATCACTTCTTGTAAGGATTGCCTCTCCAATAACAATATAGTCAAAATACTCTTCCTGATATGGCAGCTGTATTACTGCCACATCCCCAACCGTGATTTCTGCCAGATAATGTCCAAACCGGGCCACCGACTTCGATTCTTCAATACCATATACCCTTGCATTGGAATACTGATATTTCAGACGTGCGAGGGTTGCTCCCCACCCACAGCCAACCTGCAAAATACATAGTGGCTTTTTTGTATCCTCAATAATCCCTGTCAAGGCTTCTTGATCTGCCAGATTATACTGTGTAGAATCAAATCCCCACTTTTCCCATAACTTTTTTTTATTCCTCTTTTGATATGTTAGATATTTTTGCTTATCTTTTGCCATATTAAGGCTTCCATAATGGTAAATAAAACTGTTATAGCACAACAGCAGTTCATATCCTGCCTGCGTCAGCATCATTCCGTAATCATTGTCCTCAAAATTGCCCCAGGTATATCTGGTATCCAGCATACCAACCTTGTCAACAGCAGACCTCTTTATGATCATTGCAAAGCCTACCAACCAGACTTTATTTTCATACGCATTCCGTACCGGTGCACAAATTTGTGCTGCAAGCTCTAAGTATTCTTCCTTTGTATGGAATTCCCCCATAATCTGCTGATCATTCCCTGCATAATTCGTAAGTGGTCCTACCGCACCAACCTGTTTCCTTTCATACAGTCCCATCCGAAGCCAGAAAATCGCATTTGGCGGCACGACTGTATCGTTATTTAACAGCATGATATCATTTGCGGCTGAAGCCATCTCAATTCCCTGATTACATCCACCTGCAAACCCCATGTTTTCTATATTGCACTGCAATACAATATCTTCCTGTGTCCTTAGCCAGTCTGTGATTCCATCTGTCGATGCATTGTCTACAACCACCAGTTCATAACTTTCCCGTGGGCAGGTTCTGCGGATACTCTCAACACATCCCTTCATAATTTCTTTGCTGTTATACGATAATATTACGATTGACACAGGATGTACCAGACACTTCCCGCTTTGCATGATTTCCTCTTTTGCTGCATGGATGACTTCTACATCTTCTGACTGGTGGCAATAATATTCCGCCTGTTCCATGCACAGATATGCCTGATCCATATTAACGGATTTATAATATTCACCAAGCATATAATATAGTTCGTAGTTATATGGATTTTTTTGCAGTCCCCTTGTAATACAGGCATACCCCGCTTCTCTTTGCCCTTCTACACGATATATCTCTGCATTTAAAATCCAGAAAGTTTCTGACTGTTCGCCCTCTTCATACATCTTATTTGCGAGATTTCTTGCTTCCATATAACTGCCATTATTGATCAGTTCCTGCAGTTTCTCTGTCATTTTGTAATTCCTCATCCATTCGTTTGTAACATTTTTTCCATTAACTTTACAAATTCTTCTTTCATTCCTATCGCTTCCGCATCCCTCAAAATAATCTCAACCCGATGATTAAATGTATTTGTCTGCAAATAATCATTTTTATACCTCGTCAAGATCATACAGCTCGCGACAAGATAGTTGACCGGGTTTCCAGATACGCCTCCCTTAGAATAGGATGCATCCAGCAAAATCTCATCTACAAAGCATGCTTTATACTTCCGGGTAAGTTTTAATGCAAAATCATAATCTTCCAATGCTTTCAATTCTGTATCAAACATACCCGCATCCATAACTGCACTTTTTTTTGCCAGAATCGAAGGACACGGGATCAGATTATCATAAAGCATCTGTGCATAAATCTCCCCCGACTTCTTTTCCAATGCAAGCTGTTCCGCTGGCAGTATCGCATATCGTCTTTCTCCCAGATCATACAAAATCTTATGATAAACTACTCCAACCTCTCCTGTTGCAGCCTGCATTACCTGCATTTGTTTTTCCAGTTTATCCGGGTGCCAGATATCATCGGAATCCTGGAATGCGATATAATCATATCGTGCCTTTTCCAACCCATAATTTCTTGCTGCAGCCGCCCCCTGGTTCAATCCTGCATAATAATACCGGATTCTGTTATCTCCAAAAGACTCCACCAGTTCTTTCGTATTGTCTGTGGAGCCATCATCTACAATGATCAGCTCAAACCATGGATACGTCTGTTCTAAAACACTGGCAACAGATTTTTTTAACGAATCCGCCCGATTATAAGTCGGTATAATAATACTTACTTCCTCTTTTTCCATTTTTCTAATTTTCTCTTCCAATCCTCTTTTAAGTTCATATCATTTCTAAGAATCACTTCCACCGCAATATCCGATGTATCAGTTACCGTAAAGTAATCCATCGCCTCTTTTTTCCATTCTTCCTGTTCCAAAAGCGTTCTTAGTTTCTTTAAATGTTCGGTCAACACCGGAAGTTCCTTCGAGTATGCCATCATACCTGGTATTCCATTCTGCTCTTCCAGTTCACAGATATAAAGGATCTGTTCAATATCCGGTATCTCATGTTTTAAATCAGAATGTTCCAGTTGAATATCCGGACGTACTTTTAATATCTCGTAAAACATCTGCCTTGCCTGTGTGACCTGTCCCATTTTGATCAGTTGTCCGATCGCCAGTTTAAATTCCTTTGTCTCTGCCTTTTCCTCTGAAATTCCAACCCGTGATTCATACACAGTCAAACCTCGTGCCGTGATCCAGACCAAAAGTAATTGTTCTGACAAAAAGCCGAATACCCTCTTATGATATTCATCATAACTGCTTACATCGATCCGCTTTTCCAGTTCAAAAAATATCGCAAACAGCCAACTGCAATATTCATCAAATAATTTCCGCGATGTCACCATCAGATTGCCAAAGTAATGTTTTTTCCCCTGCATTACCTCACAAAAAACTGGATAGTCGTCTGGAAACAATTCCTTTATCACCTGTCCTTCCTCTTCCAGATCTTCTATATGGTGTGCTTTTGCATAATATTCCTGATAAGGCACATCTGCATACATTGCCTTTGATGTGATGATATCATACCTGGACAGAATTTCTTCATAATCAGCCTCTTTCAGCAATTCCATTTTTTCATTGATAAAAAAACGTCTGTAATGACAAATCCCTATATTTTCGCGTCCCTCATAATTCTTCCACACCCAGTAAATCCCTGTCAGTTCACCATAATAACAATTCAGATCAGATATGGAATCACCCGTATCATCTCCCAGATATCCCAGATCTTCGTGAGCGGCTCTTCCCACCTGAAGTGGAACATATACCGGATCTTCCGGTTTTGCAAAATGTTTATGTGTCATTGTAAATACTCTGGTCATTCTTCCTCCCCCATCTGTCTGCCTGATCAATCAATGTAAGCAGGTATTCCGCACGGCTTTCCCATGTATGATTTTTTTTTGCATAAGCATAGCCATTTTTTGCAATCCGTGTTCTCTCTTCATCATCCTGAAGGATTTTTCGGGTCAGCTCCGGCAGTTTGTCCAGCTCTGTCAAAGAAAACATCTGGCATTCCTGACCTGACCGGAATTGTCCTCTCTGGTATGAAGTCTCATCGGTAAGCAGTACTGCCCCTGCCAGCATACTGTTCGCCATACGTTCTGTAAATCCGCCCTTATGCCATGCCATCACATTCAAAGATATTTTTGCCTCACTTAATATTTTAAGGTTTTCTTTCCAGTCTGCATCCTTGTGTATCACAAGTCCATCTACAGATACAAGATCACATTTTTCCCAACTGCTTCCCCATACATCTACCGCAATCCCGGATGTTACCAGTGTCCGTACTGTTTTCTCCCTATAATAATACATCACACACTGTACAACACTTCCAAGCTGATACAGCATATGTAGAAACTGTTCATCCGTCAGTGTAATTCTATAATAAGAAAGTGTCTCCATCAGTGCTTCTTCTGCAGTAAGATATGGTTTTTTTCTCATATTCAGCAGAAACCGGTTTGCCGCAAAACGTGTTCTGCGGTCTGAACTGTGAATAAGCCTGCATTTTTCCCTGTAATCTCCATAAGTACCAATGAAAACTACTCCATATCTTCGTTTCTTTAAATTTATTTCTTCTTTTTGCTCAATCCCACCTGGTGGGAACAGATAACATCCGCTTACCTTAGGATAATACTTTTCAACAAATTTTTTATAATTCTCATCATGTGTCAGTACATAGTACTGATCCGGCACATGCATAAGCTGCTGCCGCAGCCAGAATGGGTGATCCAATACTATATTATATTTTGGACCTTTTATCTCATCATGAAGGAAGTATCCAAGTTCTTTCATGTAGACAGACATCAAGTATGTCTGCATTCCAATCACCGCACGAAAGGTCTTTCCTACATATTTTATGAGACCTTTCACATCCTCTTTCTGTTCATCATAGCGGATCACTGGCACACCGTTTTGTTCCAGTGCCATGGCAAGCTGCTCTAACATCACATTCATAACATTATAACAATAAGTAACTCCGTAATAGATCAACACCGGAGCTGTTCCGGACTTGATCCATGTATACCGTTCTCTTTTTCCGAGCATATCTTCCAGATAGCTTAACATTTTTTCCGGCTCATGGCTTTGTGCCGCCTGTTGTATCAATCTGCCAACCACTTCTTCAAAATACTGATTTTGCTGTAAAAGCTGGCTGTACTTTCCGACAATATAACAGTCCGCCTTATATGCGGCTTTATCAAACTCACCACTATCTTCCCCTGGCACCAAATCTGCATTGTACTCCGCCGGCATGCCAATAATCTCATGTTTTTCTGCAATGCGGAGCAAAAACTCATACATTTTTTTTCTGGGCATTCTCTCATTCAGATATCCGCATTCTTTTATTACTTCTACCGGAATACACAGACAGCCTTCTGCATATCGTTCATCCAGTAACAACTGTAACAGCGACAACTTTTCTTCTTTCCCACACAGATATGGATGATACAGTCTGATCTTATTTCCCATGATCTTCTGTTGCTGCAGAGACTTCGTAATTGAAAGTTCTTTTTCTCCTTCCATTACAACCCAGTCTTCATCGTTAAAACTACCCAGTATTTTATTTTTTTGCTCTTGCTGCCCCACAAATCTGATCAAAGCTTTTCTTCCTTATTGAATTTATTGGTTCTTCATGATACCATTTAATATGATTTATTATAGCAATTTCTGACATAAATTACTATTCTTTTGGGAGAAGAACTATGATTTTTTTATTTGCAGCAAGTGAAAATTCTATTTTTGATATTCCATTTGCTCTCGAACATATGGGACATACTGTCACTGTTCTCGATGAAATTCCATTTCATATTATGGATCTGAATTATACGTTTCCTTTACAGCCTGCAGAACAGGCTCTGCAGACGGGTCAGTATGATTTTGTCATCTCCTATAACTATATACCACTCTTATCTGACCTGTGTGAAAATTATAAAACAATCTATATTGCATGGATCTACGATTCACCTATGACTACGCTGTTTCATTCTTCCGTATTTCATTCTGTCAATCGAATTTTTCTATTCGACCATGCACTTTATGAAAGAATGCAGCAGATCGGCATTCCGCATATTTATTATATGCCTCTGGCGGCAAATACAACCCGTATCAATGCCTTGTCTTTGTCGGATAAAGACCGTAAACGCTATAGCTGTGATATTTCTTTTGTTGGCTCTCTCTATGAAAAAAATGCCTACAATGATTCCCGAAACCAGATGCCCGCTGAGGCTGCTGTACCTATGAATCATTATTTAATGCATTATCTGTGCAACTGGAATGCAGTCCGCTCCTGGCCTGTCCTTTCTTCCAACCTGACACACTATTTTCTTGATACAGATCCTAAGCTAAAAGCTTCTGCCGAAGAGTATGAACTGCCTGCGAATATGTATCTGGGTCTGCTTTATTTAAGCCGTAAACTTGCTGAGATGGAACGCATTACCGTTTTAAATACACTTGCAGAACAATTTCCAGTCGATCTGTATACCAATAGTCAAAGTGATCAGATCGATATTTTAAGAAAACACGCCCCTGTCAATTACTATACCGAGCTCAACAAAGTATACCATTTCAGCCGTATCAACCTTAATATAACAATTCCTTCCATTGAAACAGGTATTCCTCTGCGAATTTTTGATATTATGGCATGTGGCGGATTTGTGTTAAGTAATTACCAGAAAGAGTTTGACTCACTTTTTACTCCCGGAAAGGATATTGTACTTTTTCACGATCTGACTGAATTAAAGGAACAGGCTGCCTATTACCTTTCACATGAACAGGAACGTCTTATCATAGCCGCAGAAGGCTACCGGACTGTAAACCGTTATTATACTTACGAAATCCAGTTACAAAAAATGTTAATCATCTGTGGACAACCGGAAAATGATCATTAGGAGAATTTATAGCTATGAAATTATTATTTTACCGTTATGGAAGTATCTGCGAACCTGATATTATTGCAGGATTTCAGGAGTTGGGGTTAGAAGTTTCTGAACTTACAGAAGAAATTTTCAATAAATCAGTATCCCCCCAGGAATGTATCCATCTTATCAGCAATTTCCTGTTAGAACATCCAATGGACTTTGTATTCACTGTCAATTTTTATCCATCCATTTCGGAGGTATGCAATATTTTTCATATTCCCTATCTCTGCTGGATCGTGGATTCACCTGTAATGGAGTTGTACACTGCCTCTGTCCAGAATCCCTGGAACCGTATATTTTTATTTGACAGATGCATTTACCAGGAAATTTCACCGCTCAATCCCGACTGTGTATTTTATCTGCCGCTTGCAACGAATGTCGCACAAAAGGACAACCTGATCCGGTCCAAATCACAGAGGCAGCTTGATGCCTTCCATGCAGATGTTTCCTTTATTGGCTCTCTTTACACCGAAAAATGTGCCTATGACAGGCTTTCTAAAGACGTTTCGCCTTATCTTACGGGATATTTAAATGGTCTGATGGAAGCCCAGCTAAAGGTATATGGTTACTATTTTGTAGAGGAAATTTTACCGGACTCTATTGTAGATGAGTTTGTAGATCATTTCCAATATTTTTACTCTTTGCCAGGCAAAAATTTTCTCTCTAACCGCACCACACTCGCCCAGCTTTACATCGGGACAAAAATAACGGTAATGGAACGTGACCGGCTGATGCACCGCCTTTCTGAGCACTTTCCCATAACTATTTATACCGGCAGTGACACTTCCGCTTACCCGAAGTTGATTAATAAAGGACTGGCAAAATCCCAGACAGAAATGCCCCTTATTTTTCATGAATCAGATATTAATCTCAATATCACAGCAAAATCCATACGCAGCGGTCTTCCGTTGCGGGTCTGGGATATTCTTGGTTCGGGTGGCTTTTGTCTGACCAATTATCAGGCAGATTTACCGGAATTGCTGCAAATTGGAGAACATTTAGACATTTATTCCAGCTTTGATGAACTGGAAGAAAAGATCCATTACTATTTAGAGCACCCCGATATCCGAAAAGAGATTGCACAAAATGGATACGACATCGTAAAATCACAACATACTTACCCGATTCGCTTAGAGCAAATGTTTTCTCTGGCATATCATCAATGAAACGGAGATTAGTTATCATGAACATTTTATACCTTGACTGGCCATGTTTTGGCTATATTGACATTCTATTTACATTTGAACACACTTTAAAACACAATGTTACGCGCTTTTTTCATGAAGATTACCAGCAACGGGAAAGCAACTCATTTATGGATGCCTTTGATAAAGTATACGAAACCAAACACTTTGATTTTTGTTTTTCTTATAACTTCTATCCGGCTCTGGCAGAATGTTGTCACAGACATAATTTAAAATATATCTCGATCGTATATGACAGTCCTTTTGTTATGCTTTATTCTTATACTATCACCTATCCGACTAATTATGTTTTTATTTTCGACAGCCAGTTATATCTGGAATTGAAAAAAGGTGGTATCGACACTGTGTATTATACAGTACTTCCTGTCAATTCCACTGTCATTGATGTTATGCTAAAAAAACCGTACGACAAAGAGCGCACTCTCTGTGATATTTCTTTTGTTGGAACTTTATATAACGAAGAAAACAGCCATAATTTTTTTGACCGTCTATATCAGAAATTAGATAGCTATACAAAAGGTTATCTTGACGCTATTATGGAAGCACAGTTAAATGTATCCGGATATTACTTTATCGAAGAATTATTAACAGATCCTGTAATCCAGAAATTATATCAGGCAGAACCTTATGTTCCATCCAGGGATGGAGCAGAGACACTTTCTAACATTTATGCAAACTATTATATTGGACGAAAATTAACATCTATGGAACGAATCCGTCTGCTTTCTGCTCTTGGAAAAACAAAGTATAATTTAAAAATGTTTACTTTAAATAAAGATGTCTCCCTGCCTGGTGTCACAAATATGGGAGTTGCCGATTATTACTCAGAAATGCCACTGATCTTTCATAACAGTAAAATCAATCTGAACATCACTTTAAGAAGCATCAAATCCGGCATCCCGCTTCGGTGTATGGATATCATGGGTGCCGGTGGTTTTTTACTAACAAATTTCCAGGCAGATTTACTTGATTATTTTATTCCTGATGAAGATTTCGTATATTACGAAGATGAAAGCGATATGATCAAAAAAGTAGATTATTATCTGGAACATGACGAGAAACGCAGACAGATTGCTGAAAATGGTCATCGGAAAGCTGCTGAAAACCACAGCTACGAAAAATGTCTGACTGATATTTTTTCTGTTGTCTTTAATTAAAATAATATTTATAGCATAATAAAACGGAGTCGATAAATCGACTCCGTTTTTACATACATATCTTCTGTTGTCAGAATTAAGATTACTGTAACAGAGAAAGTACACCCTGAGTAGACTGGTTAGCCTGAGCAAGCATAGACTGTCCTGCCTGAGCAAGGATATTGTTCTTGCTGTAGTTAACCATCTCTTCAGCCATATCTGTATCACGGATACGGGACTCTGCTGACTGAGTATTCTCAGAAATGTTATCAAGGTTAGCAATTGTGTGCTCCAGACGGTTCTGAACTGCACCAAGGTTAGATCTCTGGTTAGATACTAATGCGATAGCAGACTGAATTGACTTCATTGCACTACCTGCTGTGTCAAAACTGGATACTGTTAACTTGTTGTTATAAGATTTCAGGTTCTCTGTATTAACATCTGAAACTGAAGAAACTGCAGCGTTTGTTCCACCAAACAGAGATGTAGCATTCATGTTCTCGATAGATACTAAGATAGCCTGTCCAGATAAAGAACCAACCTGAAGATTCTTAGCTGTGTAAGAACCATCAATTAAGTTCATGGTGTTGAACTGTGTTGTAGACTGGATACGATCAATCTCAGATGTTAACTGGTTGATCTCAGACTGGATAGCATTTCTATCAGCAGTTGTATTAGTATCGTTAGCTGCCTGAGTTGCTAACTCATTCATACGCTGTAAGATAGAATGTGTCTCAGATAAAGCACCCTCAGCAACCTGGATTAAAGATACACCATCCTGTGCATTGTCAGAAGCTTTGTTTAATCCACGGATCTGGCTTCTCATCTTCTCAGAAATTGTTAAACCAGCAGCATCATCACCTGCACGGTTGATTCTGTAACCGGAAGATAATTTCTCTGAAGATTTCGCCTGTGCGCTTGTTGTGATTCCTAACTGTCTGTTTGCGTTCATCGCAGTCATATTGTGCTGTACTACCATAATTCATTTCCTCCTTGAATTTACTGCGGCTTCCATGCCGCATCAAAATTATTCTGTGGTCATCAGTCCTGGCCGTACGCTCCATTCCCTCTGCCACCAAGTAACCCTTTTTATGTAATGCTATGCATTACTTTGTTTACTTGATATTTATATCGGACTTTCTTTCCGATACTTTATAGAAAAAAGAAAAAAATTTATTTTCTTTTGACTATTTTTTGTTATCCAGAAATTGTGGTTCCTGATAATTTGCTTTCATCATACTCTTATAATACTGATTAACCACTTTCTGGCTCTGCCGCACCTCCCGCACTTGTTTACGGACAGATGCAAATTTCTGTTCCATCAGTTTCTTGTTCTGCAATTCCTGCTGCTGAATCCGAAGACTTTTATCTGTAATCATACGTATCAGTTCCTGCATCTTAAAGATTTCATCCTTATACTCACTCCGATGAAGTTCTAATTCTTCTTTTACCCTTGCAAAAACTTCCTCAAATCCGCTGTCTAATTCATTTAACTGATCAATCAGCTTTGATTTTGCATCCATAATCTGATCAAAATCATCCGGATCAAGATTTGGGTCTTCCAGACCCTCTCTCTGCTCTTTATTCTTTTGAATAATAACATCTAATATTTTATTTTTCTTCTGCAGACTCTGAATCAGAATCGCAATATATGTATTTTCTCCCATAAGCCTGCCTGTTACTGAGTCCTATGCGCAGTACGCATAACTTCTTTCCATGTATCACGCATTGTCCTTAAATGTTTCAATACTTCTTCTAAAATATCCTTGTCTTTTTTTATGTTTGCCTGACGCAACCGTCTAAGCAGATAGGAATACACCTCATCAAAATCCTTTGCAACCGGATATTTGTGGTCTAAAGTCGACTGTAATTCCTCAATAATCCGTTCTGTTTTCATAATATTGTCATGAGTCTTCTGGATACTTTTCTCTTCCACCCCCACAATCGCAATGTTACAGAACTTGATTGCCCCCTCATATAACATTAATGTCAATTCAGCCGGTGAAGCTGTCGCAATCTTATTATTGGCATATGCTGCATATCCCTGATTTACCAGCATTTCAAAAACCTCCATTGTGTATATATTTATTTCTTTAAGCTGATTATATTTTTAAATATTATCAGCCTCCAAACAGATTTGATAACGAAGATGTCTGACTCTGCAGTTTGGAAAGTGCAGTCTCCATTGCGGAAAACTTCTTATAATATGCATCTTCCTGATCCTGCAGTTTCTGCTCCCACTTTTTGATCGTATCTGTGTAATCACTATATTCTGACGCCATCTCTTTATCATTATAAACCGTATACACACTGCTCATGGTAGTCGACTTCATCTTATCTCCAAGTGACGAATAAAGTCCATCTGCCAATTGCTGCATAAATGTAATTACAGTATCCGGATCTGAAGTAATTGCTGTCATCAACTTGTCATCTTTACCTGAAGTTGACGCATCATCCTCATCACCATCAATATGATATGCATTCTGCTGATTCTCCGGTGCATTCAGATATCCAAGGGTCTTGATTCCAAAGGTAGACAGATAATAATTCTTTCCATTGATTTCAAACCCTTTACTCATTGAAGATGTCATTGAATTCATAACACTCTGCAAGGTATCATCTCTGCGCAAAAGAGAATCTTTAATCTTCGTCTCCCATTTCTCAATCTCACTGTCTGACATTGCGTCTTTCTCATCATCCGTTAACGGATCATATCCTTTGGATGACTCCGCATTGTATAGAGAAGTTATCTCATTGATCAACGAATTATACTGTGTCAAAAAGCTCTTTACTTTATCATAAATTCCCTGTACATCTGTCTGTGTCGTAATTGTGATCGCATTTGCATCACCGTCCCCAGTAACAGACTGTGCCGTAATTGTAAGACCATTGATAGAAAATGCATTGGAACTTCCCTGATATTTGATTCCATTGACGCTGATGATTGCATCCTGACCATCCACTTTCTTGGCATCTGCTGTCGCATTTGATGATGCAGTCGAAAGGTTTTCCTTGGCTGTCTTTACCTGCTCTACAAACTGCTTAATTGCAGTATCTTTGTCTGTGCCATCTTTCATCACAGCAAGAGATGCTAACGCACTGTTGTCTTTGATCGTATTCTCAGCATCCGATATCGTCTGTGTATTTGTGCTGATAATCGCAGCATAACCGTTCACTAAATCATTTACACCGGTTACGCCTCCCTTATTGGCATATGCGTCTTTTATAGCATCTGCAATCTTAGCTTTTGTATAATCCTCAGACGCATCCACATCATCTGCTGCGCTCTCGTATGCGTTTACCGTTGCAAGATTCGACTGGACATCAGCTAAATATGAATTAAACTCATCATCATTTAAACTCTGTGCCGTCTTTGATTTTTTCTGTAATGCTGTCAGCTGGTCAGATGCATCATTCAAATCAGAACGTACACTCTGTCTGTTATATTCCGTCTGTTCTATTTTGCTGACATCAGCATCTGTGTATGTAACAGTATTACCTCCATCCACATCTGTGTATGTCGTTCCATTACTATCTTTTTTTACTTCAATAAGCTGATGATTTGCCGTATCTGCACGATAAATTTTACCATCTGTTCCTGTATAATAACCTGTATCAGACTCTGCGTAACTTGCACTGCCAACTTTAACCAGATTTAAATTCGTTGTTGTCTTGTTTGCTGTTGCATCGTAATATTCCGTTGTTGTATCAATTGTAATCTTGTCATCCGGATCATTCGCATTTACATAATACGATTTACCATCTGCATCTTTTTCACTGGATATTTTGTATGTTTTTCCATCTGCAGAATATGTTCCAGTGGTTTCATCATACAGGTATTTCTTTCCGTCACTGCCTGTATGTGTATCCACGCGCTGGATATAATTGCCGGAATCATTCTTGTAATATTTTGTACCATCACCCATATCACTGGCTAATGTATAAACCGTGCCATCCTCCGAAATAACTGATTTGGTACGTTCGGTTGCAGACATGGATAACAGTTTTGTAAACTGTGCTCTCTCATCAGGATCTGTCAATCCACTCTTTTCCAATGCCTGCTGCAAATTTTTGTAAGCGGATGCATATCCATATGCACTGGTCAGATTGGCATTTTGTGCAGTGGCTGTCTTTTTGTCAGCCACTGCCTGATTATACTCTTCAATTGCCTTTTTTACCTTGGCTGTAATCTCATTATCATTTGTTGTTCCATCTGCATACTTTGCATACATCTTATAAGTATCCAATGTTGCATCTGAATCAACGTTCAATCCCAGCTTGGACAATGCATTTATACCTGCCGTATTTCCTCCGGTTATCGTAAAATCATTGTCTGCACCGGTTTCCTTTGAACTAATATAAAATCTGCGGTTTGTTGTATCATAGCTGGCATTTATCCCGGCTTCTTTCAATGAAGTAATGAACTGCTGTACTGTTGTTCCCTGACTGACAGTCAGAGATTTGGTGGTTCCATCTCCCTTTGTGAGGTTAATTGTCCCATCTCCATCCGTATAGCCAAGTTCTGCAAGTGTTGTACTTTCTGTAACATTTTTCCCCAACTGTCCACCTGTCAGATAACCTGCCTGAGCCACCTGAAGAATATTTACTTTCTGCGTACCATTTACAGCATTGCTCGTCGCAGTAACTGTCGCTTTTGTGGAATCTGAACATGTCGTGCTCTTTAAATTATAATTTTTAGAGAAACGAAGTCCGTCCAGACTTGTATAAAAGCTGTAAATCTTCGTATTCAAAGATTTCCACGCATCCTGTTTCCAGGATAATTTTGTCTGTGCCTTTTTGTATTTGTTGGTCTTGTAATTGTAGGATGATACCAGAGCAGAAATAATGGACTCTGTATCAAGACCTGATGCTAAACCGGTAATTCTGATTGGCATATTATCACTCCTATCTGATGAAAACTCTCATCTGTTGTTCTTCCTGTATTTGATATAGCTGCCGACAGTCTGTGCTGCCTTTATTTCTATTTTTGTTTACATCTTCTCGTCCACCAAAAGTCCTGCGACTTCCCAGACCTTTGCGATCATGTCAAGCGTTTTCTCCGGCGGATATTCCTTTAAGACTTCTTTTGTGTCTTTGTCCACAATCTTGATCATAACGCGGTTCGTGGCATCGTGGATGCCAAAGACTGCTTCCGAATTGTGTGCTCTCTTATTGATCTCTTCTACAGCTTTCCGGATCTGGGTGTTATTTCCTGCTCCTACGAGTGTTTCCTGCTCCTCATCCTTGTCGTTTCTGGCACTCAGACTGTTTTTGGTATCCGTACTATTTTTGTTTTCTGCCTTCCATGGAGTCGTGATGTTCTCCACTGTTTGCGTTGTGCCGCCTGTAGCACTTCCGCTGCCTGCAGCACTGCTATTTCCTGCTGCAGCTGCCTCTACGGATTTGCCGTAAGATGCTGTCGATGTTTCCTGTATCCGTTGAACTCCCATGATCCTGACCTCCGTTTCCATGGTATTCTCAGCTTCTTTCTGCTGTGATTCACACTTCCCTGTGTCTATCTGTGCATGCCGGCTATCTTGTGGCCTGTATGCTAATCTACTTAATCTGTGATTTATATCGGTTTCTTTGCGTATAAAATTAATACCGGAGCCGCATTTTTCTGCCTGTATAACAGAATGCACGGAACGAGGTACGAGTGAACAGTAACAATGTACGCTCAGCGGTCATTCTATTATTGTGAATTATGTGCTCCGGTATTTTCTTAGAGCAGATCCTTTAAAGATGCGATCGCATCGATATTAAGAGCTGCCTTATTTTCATTCTGAATCTGAAGATATACTTCCTTGCGGTATATCGGCACTTCTTTCGGCGCAGATATACCGATTTTTACCTGATCTCCGCGGATTTCAAGTACTGTGATCTCGATATTGTTATTTACCACCAGAGACTCACCTTTTTTTCGTGTCAATGCCAGCATTTTTATTCCTCTGCTTTCTTTCTGCCTTTTACGGCTTCATATACATTAAACTTGATTGGATAATCATCTTCCACAATCACCTGACAGCCTTTTCTGGTATCTGTATTGATTACCAAAGGTGCCTTTAAATTGACAGTCGTATCTTTCTTATCCGCCGCTGCTGTCAGCGTTACAAGTATGTAAGTATTATCTTCTGTAAGGTCTCCAAGCGGGATCAACATCTCATCGCTGACTGACGGTGCATAATCCGGTTTCAGTTCATTTGGATGCATGACCGGAAATGCAATTTCCGGTTCGTCCATGGACTGAAACCACATGATCGAGGACGGTGTTCTCTCTTTTTCCTTATCAAAAATCAGGGTAAACTTTCTTAAATCCGGGAATCCGATCATTCCATTCTCTAAAGTAATGATCTTCTCCTCGTCAATATCTATCTCCCCAAAAAGCCTTGTATTTGCTTTCATTCCCTTTTCCTCCTGATGCAATCTGTATGGTCACGACATGTATTCTAAGAATATTGCCGTTATTTCTGCTGTTAATATAATTTACAGATAGCTGAGCAGTGTCACCTGATTTACCTTGGAAGCTGCCTGTAGTGATGACTGATAAGCAGTGTATGCCGCTGTATACTCCAGAATGATATCTGAAAGTTCTCGGTCTTCATTCTTGGACTTTAACTCTTCCATCGTTTCCTGCTCATTTGACATACGGTTTTTCGTCAACGCAAGGCTCTGTCCTTTACTTCCGACATCTGTTAATGCAAGATTGACCTTCTGCAGATAGGTATCGCAGTTTCCAATGTAGCTGTTATAGAGCTTTTGCATATTATCATTGGCATAATCGCGCTCTTTTTTCGCTGCTGCGATCCACTCTTCTAATTTTGCCTGACAGTCATCCGAAGAATATTCCTGCATTTTCTTCATGGCATTTAAATCTGTCACTTTCTGTTCTGCGTCAAGCGAACGCTGTACAGCATCGATCAGCTCATCCACATCCCTGCTGAGTCCGTGATCAAATACATTTGATGCCTCTGTATTGACAGTAAGTGTCTGGTTTGCAGCCACTACATAATCGATATCCTGATAGATCTGATTGCCATCTTTATCATATTTCTCATACTTTAACTTATTGTTCGTATCTGTAATATTCGTGCAGTTGTAATAATATTCCGGACGAAGTTCACCATTTGTAAATCCGGTCTTTGTATAGGAAATATCCAAAGATGCTTTATTAGTGGAAAGTGTATCTGCCGCTGTTTTGCTGAATACCATTTCTCCGGTATTACGGATCAGCACTGCCTCTCCATCTGCAATGTCATATGATTTTGGTGTTTTCGTGGATGCTTCTAACCATTTATCATAAGAATCATATACGGTAACATTCATATTTCCTGTCTTATTGACAGGCGTTGTCCCTGTTGTATCTGTATAATTGTAACTGATCGTTACCGTACTGCCATTTGCAGAGGTTTTTGTGGTAGTTCCTGCTGCATCTGTCACATCCAGGCTGTCAATGCTGTCATAGCCAAGACGGATTCTATTATAAGCAGCCTGGGTTGGAGAAGCGATCTTTGTGCCATCTAACACATCTGCCTTATTTCCCGGAACTGTAACATCATTTCCATAATACCGGTGTTCCTGCAGATCAGCATACGACATCTTCTGGTCGATCTCGTATGAAGTCTTTTGTTCGTCTTCCGTGAATGTCAGCTTTTTATTTGTGCGGTATCCGGTAAATACTGTTCTGCCGGCATAGTCTGCATTTCCCTCTGCATATACTTTGTCACGAAGTTTTTCCAGCTGTGTCAGGATTGTTTTCCGGTTATCTGTCGTCAGGGAATCCTGGGCACCGTATTCACACTGGGTACGGATCGTCTTGATCACTTCCTGCATACTGGTGATCGCAGTCTCTGTTACATCTAACCATGACTCTGCATCCGGAATGTTCTTCTCGTAGTACTGGTCGATCTCACTTAAGGTACTGCGCAGACGGAGTGCACGGATCGCTGTTACCGGGTCATCAGAAGGACGCTGTATTTTTTTCTGGCTGGTCATCTGATTGTTCAGTGTGTCCACATTTCCTTTATTTCCATTGATATTAATGGATGTATTATGCAATATGATATTATTTGTAATACGCATTGCCATTTCCTCCTGTTATAAATCCGTTTATACTCCGGTTTCCTCGATCAGTTTGTCATATACTTCTGCCATAACTGAGATCATTTTAGATGATAAATTGTAGGCATTCTGGAACTTGATCAGATCAAGTGCTTCCTCATCCTCATCCACACCGGAAACAGACATTCTCTGTGTCTCAAGCGCTGCCTGTATATTTGTATAATTGTTGCTGAAGATCGTAGACTGCTGTGTATCAATGGAGATATCAGAAATCATACATTTCAGGAATCCTGATGCATTTCCTGCACGGAATAAAACCGTATCACTCTTTAATTTTGCCAGATCTTCCACCAGTTTATACTTATCTACACCTTCCTCTGTATCTGCCTTATACTGTGCAGCCAGCTTGGAAGAATCTTTTACACAAATGGAAGATACACAGATATTGGATGCTGTCAGTTTGTAATAGGAGCTTGCGCCGCAGTCTGTCGTGTTTCCATGATTCTTATCGCTCTTTCCTAATACATATTCCTCACCGGTCACCTGATCTGCACCGGTAAAGAAAGAATAATAGTCTGTTGCATTTCCGTCTAAATCCTGTCCTTTTAACATGATATCATTAAATAAAGAACAGAAAGAACGTAAAAACTGATTCATCTGTGACATGTAATACGGAACACCCATGGTATCAACAGAGCTTCCGATGGATGCCTGCATACCGTCTACCTTATTGGACTGCTGCTGGCTTAATGCGTCCTCAAGTTCGAAAGTATAGGATGTGATCTTGCCATTGGCATCCGTCTCAAATGTAAAATTCGTATAATTGTAATCTTTTCCGTAAATGGTGAGTGTACCGCTCTCCGGCACTGTCATTGCCTCAATATCTGTGATGGAAGGACTGACTACTTTCACATGTTTGCTGTCGATCACTCTTGCCTCACCGGTAAAGTTCTCTCCGTTGTTGCCATCACGGATATCAAACAATGCCTTTAAGGTACCTGACATGGAACTTGCGCCAGCTTTGAAGCTGTTGCCGGTTTTCTCCCATTTAACATCATATAAACCGTCCATATCGGACTGGTTTACTTTATTTTCCCTTGCAACACATTTTAATGTTTCATAATCGTAGGTATCTACCAGTACCTGACCACCGATCTTAACTGTAAAGTAATTAGCTCCTGTCGGCAGTTCCGGATCGTTTGAGTTCTGTACCGGAAGTTCCTCTGCCTCTGTCGGAACAATTTCGGATAACTCATCGATCAACAGTGCTCTCTGGTCACGAAGCTCGTTTGCATAACCGCCCTGGATCTCAATGACGTTGATCTGATGATTTAAACTTGCAATCTTTTCTGCGATGGAATTGATATTCTGAACCGTGGACTTGATCTCCTCGTTGGCATTATTCTGAATATCTCCCAGACCGGATGCAACGCTGTTAAAGAATGTTGCAAAGTTCTGGGCACTTCCGATAAACTGCTGACGTGTATTCACATCTCCGGCATTGTTCTTTAAGGTATCTAAGTCATTAAACATCGTGTTTAAGATTGTTGAAAAACCTTTGGAAGAATCATCATCAATAAAATAATTTTCAATCTGCTTCAGGTAATTGAGCTTCGTCTCATATAAACCGACAGATGACTGGTTGTACCAGTATTTGTTGTCATAATACTGGTTGCGAAGCTGTTTTACGGACTCGGTCGTAACACCGGTTCCCATACTGCCGTATTTTGCATAGGCACGGATGGATTCGGAAGCAACACGGTTTGCCTGCTGTTTGCTGTATCCTTTTGTCTGTACATTCGATATATTATTTGCACTCGTATTTAAGGCAACCTGATATGCACTTAATCCTGAAGATGCAATCGTTAATCCAAAAAATGTTGATGGCATGTTAACCTCCTATGCTGCTATCCAAGCTGTGTGATCAGATGCTCGATCATCTCATTAATAACATTAATAAAACGGCTGGATGCATTGTATGCGTTCTGGTATTTGATCATATAAGTCAATTCTTCATCCGAAGAAACTCCGATTACCTGCTGTCTCTGGTTATCAACTGACTGTACCGTCTGGGACAGGTTTGTTGCAGTAGAATTGTATACATTTCCGTAGGTAGCAACCTCTTCGATCATAGCTGTATAATAGCCCTTAAAGCTGTATGCCTTTGTGTCATTCGGATTGACTGTAAGGCTTTCTTTATCCCACACTGCTGCAAGTGTCGCCATCAATGACTGATCCACATCTCCATTCTGCTGTAAATGTGGAAGTAATGTCTCATCTGTGATCAGTGCACTGTTTACTCCGGTGCTTGCCATGGTGTACTGCTTTGTCGTGTCTGTCGGATCTTCTTCATTATATAAATAATACGTCTTCGTTGTCGGTGGATTAACACTTGTATCTGTATATGTAACCTCTGTGTAACGTTCTGTTCCAAGTCTTGTAAATAACTCCTGTGGTGGCAGTTTCCCATCCGATCCAACTGCACACTTATCTGCATCTAAGATCTTCGTATTTGCTGTCACGGTATAGGTATTGCCGTCTGCATCGGTCATGGTAACGGAATTATTTCCTGTCAGGCCTGTAATATAATTTGATGCTTCTGTATTCGGGCATAAAATATCGTTGATCGCTGTTGCAATTCCATGGAACAGCTGATCCATCTGTGCTTCTGCACGGAGCATAACAGACATGCCTGTCGTATCATCATAAGTCTTGCCGTCCACTCCAAGAATATCCTTGTAATTGGCAACTTTATCTCCTCTCGCAAGCACAAGAGCTTTGATCTCTCCCATATCGTTTTTATTTTCCGTGGAAATATCACGGTTAAAATTAAACAGATAGGTATACTCACCCTTGTCCGGGTCAGAGAGATGTGACCAGTATGGTGTCACAAATCCTGTCACTTTGTCCGTCTGTTTTTCTACTTTATAGTAGCCGTTCTCATTGACAAACTCGTTGCCCTCCACGCTGACGCGCACAACACCGTTTACTTCTTCTTTATAGGAGATATCAACGAGACTTGCTAACTCATCCAGTGCTAAATCTCTTGCATCACGCAGTGTCATTGCAGTTTCAATATTTCCTGCCTCGATCTTCTGGATCTGCAGATTTAGTTCACTGATCGTCTTTCCAAGTTCATTGACCTGATCAATGTCGTCGGAAATCTGTGAATTGATATTATACTGATAACTCTTCAGTCCAGAATAAACAGCACTTGATCTGCTGGTAAAAAGCTGTGCCTTCTGAACAACAAGATTCTGATATACGCTATCCTCCGGGTATTTATATAGCTCCTGAAATGAGCCCCAGAAATCGGTTAATGCATTCTGAAAAGCCTGTCCCTCTAATTCCTGATAATAGTTCTGCACCTCTGTCAGTGCCTCACTGGTCGATGCATAAAAAGACTGACGGCTTGATTCTGTACGGTATAACCGATCTAAGAATACATCTCTTGAATGGACAACATCTCCGATCGTTACACCAAGACCGGATTGCTGATTGCTGATTGCTGCTGTTGTATTAAATGTGACATAGTCACGGTCTGCAAACAAAACGCTCTGACGCACATATCCTGTTGTGTCTAAGTTCGCCAGGTTGTTTGATGTTACGTTAAGTGCATTCTGACTGCTCTGTAAACCGGCTACGCCGATAAACATACTTCCAAAACCATTTGCCATGGTAGTTCCTCCCTGCTTTTACTATTGCTTCGCGTCGAATCCACTGCTGCCTAAGATATCGCCTGTATTATAGGCATTCTTATCATAGTTGGCAGTCTCAGGTGCCTGTCGCGTACTTCTCAGCAAGGTAAGGTCAAATTCCACCATCTCCAATGCCTGTTTTAAAAGTGCTTCATTCTGTCTGTTTAGCTGCTGCATCTTAGCACCGGCCTCAAGCAGCCTGTCACGCTGTCTGGTAAGTGCTTCCTGTTCTTTTGGCTGCTTGTTAAGATATCCGATCATCTTTGTGATCGTCATCTCTTCCGGGCTCTGACCTAAGACAGTCGCCATATCCGTCAGGACACGGTTTCTTTTATTGGAAAGATTAAGAAGCACGCTCGCAGCATCCTGCTCTCTCGTCGTAACATCCGTAAGATGTTCGATATTGCCCTGCACCACTGCATCTGTTTTTTCAGATGCAAGTGTGATCAGTTCCTGATACTGCTTCTCCTCTTTACCCAGCACATCCAAAAGCTCTTCCATTAAACTAGCCACAGATTCATCCTCACTTTTACTTTACTAAAGCATTGTACTTTTCTAATAACTTATTCGCGAAATCATTCATATCCACGTTATAATTACCAGAGTCCAACCTTTCCTTTAGCTGTGCGACTCTATCTTCCCTGATATCCGAAGCATCTGCCACTGCCTGCTTTGCGATCTGGTAATCACGTCCCATAGAAGAGATCTGCACTTCATCGCGTCCGGTGCTCATCTGCTTTGTGTTCTGCACTTTCTGCGTTTTCTCTCTATTGTAAAGTTGTGCCACCTGATTATAAGCTTCTACTCGCATAATGGCATCTCCTTTCTTCCTTGAAATTCGCTTTCTAGTGTTTATATCGGACGAATCATTTTTTTCATTAGCGCAAATATGAAAAAAGAAAATGACAGGTCACCACTTTTCGCAGTATCCTGTCATTTTTCTACTGGTATTCACGGATCAGGCAGTATTGTTTCAGTGGGAAGTTCTTCTCCACAATTCCATACACCTGAAATCCAAAGTTTTTATAAAAATCTACATTTTTTTCATTGTGTGTTTCCAACGATATCATCATGTGGTGTTCCTGCGCATATGTGATCGTTTCATCTAACAGTTTCGCAGCGATCCCATGGTGCTGCATTTCCGGATCGACTGCAAGATAAATAATATGAAGTCTCTGTGTCTGGTGCAGCTGATCGGTCCAGCTTGAGTTCAGGTAATCCCCACCCTTGATAAAATTGTGGAACGTCGCAAGTGTCGGATCTTCCTTGATCAGGAAAGCGTCCGTATGGATCGTCGCCCATGACTCCGTCAGAAAAAAGTGGAACATATTAATGTGTTCCGCCTCATCCGACACGACAAGAATGCTGTTTAACTCTTCACTGTCCGCAAAAATCTCACATGTCTCATAAAATTCATCCATATCACATTGAAATAATTCCGGCATCAGCCGTTTTCTTATTTCGGCATCCGGGATCAGCGTTTCATAGAGTGGATCATGCGCAAAACAGCGGTATAAAAGCTGCTCTAATTTTGGCAGATCCTCGCGCTGTACCCGGTATAATTTGTCCGATTTCATATTTTTCTTATCCCCTTTTTATTGTGTCAGAACATTTCCTTTACCGTCTGACTGATTTCTTTTAAAGTCTCGCAGAGACGTCTGGTCTGTTTTTTATAGCATTCCTTTAAGTAATGCAGTTCTTCCCGGTAATCTGTGTCTGCTTCTTTTCTCTTTTTCAGCAGGCATTTCACCACATGGTAGAGATCTTCATGCCCTAACAGCCTGCCGTAACCCCATTTCAGACGATCTTTGGGCTGATTGAACACATAGTCCGTAAAATGGCGGTAAACATATTCATCAAACATAAATGCATACGCATTGTTATCCACCTGATATATTTTTTCCAGTGCTTTATCCACATCAGATTGTTCCAGAGCGTTTACAGAGTCCTGCAATAAGCCAATATTTTTCCACAATATCTCATGTGGGAAAAATACCTCTCCATACCAATCAATGCGGACAAAATGATCCTGCTCCTGTTTGAATTTTACAAGCAGTTGTTTTTCTCTTTCCCTGTTTTCCGCAAAGAGCTGTTCTGCCTCCTGCATGTTACCTTCTGCAAGAAGTGCGTAGTAGCGGGTATTGATAGCGGCAGTCTCTTCGTAAGACTGTTTTGCTTTTTCCTGTGCCTCTTCTGTTACCTGAATTAATTTTTTTGTGATTGCAGCGATCTGTTCCTGTGTTTCTTCCACTTTCGCTGTGATTTCACTGCCTCCGGCAAGTATGCGCTCTAACACCGGTGTAAAATCAAGCGGCACAACTGCCGTTTCATCCAGTGCTAAGATCAGCAGTGTGAACAGCTCATGGTGCAGCCGGTAAACCGCCTCATCATAAAAATCATCATTATCAAACTGGGAATGGTAATGTGTTTCCATGAAACTTCCGCCGGTAAAATCATTGACCATGGAAGGGATTCCTGCGATTGCCATCGAAAAATCATCTGACCAGGTTTCGATCGGTGCCGTCACGCTTGTCATCTCAGGATAAGCCTTTGTCAGTTCCGGAAGTCCGTCTAAATATTCTTTTATATAATGTACATATTCATAACAGCAGCGGATTCTTGCACGCGTGCCGTGTGCCAGCGCCGGCAGCTCAAAATTCAGATCTGCGATCACTTTTCCGACCCATTCCGGATGTGCGGTAAAAATCTGCTCGTAAGCTCCGGTCGACCAGTCAAAGTTGGAATCAACAACGCCCCATTCCTCTGCCGCCATCGCACAGAACACGATCGTGTTGTTCGGCTTGAATCCGCTTTCAATCAGCGTTTTTGCAATGCCAAACATCATGGCGACTGCCGTATTATCATCTTGAAATCCACTGAAATAGGAGTCATAGTGTGCAGATAACAATACCATGCGCTCCGGGTGTTTTCCCGGAATACAGCCTGAAATGTTATAAGTCGTGCAGTCACGTTTTACCCGGCTGTCGGCTTTCAACCATACGGTTGCTTCTTTCTCTCCATCCAGCAGTTCCCGCAATAATGCAGCATCCTCCCTTGAGATGGAAAATGCCGGTGCATCCTCCGGTCCGGCGATATCCTGTGCGTTGAGTGCCTTCGCATCGACTTCTCCATAACCGCCACACTGCACAGCGATCACTGCCGCCGCACCTTTTAAATGTGCCTGATAAACCGGATAATTGATCCACCACTCATCTCTCTGGTTGATATCCACTAACACCAGTTTTCCGGTTACATCTTTCCCTTCATAATCCGCTTCTGTTCCCTTTCCAAGATACATCAGGGAAAATGCCTGCTCACCGTCCGTTACAAAATCTGTCTGATATGCCCCGAGCAATGCGGTATGCCTTTTTCCCTCTTTCGTTTCAAACGTAAGCTCCGCATTTTCAAACTCCCAGCCATCCACGGTAACCGCATTTTTACATACATCCGACAGTCCAAGTTTTTGCATCTCATCCTTTAACATTTCCCCTGTCAGGAATTCTGCCTTCGAACCCGCAGGACGGTAACCGAGTTTCTCGTTTGAGCGAAACTGCTCCATCCGTTTTGCAAGCTGGTACGAGTAATCCGTATCAATATTTTTTATGACCGCTTCCTGCATTGTCATGTGTGTCACACCTTCTTTTTTGCTTCTATTTTTGCTGTTTTTTGTGTTATCTATTTCTTTTTGTGTTCAAATTATTTCCTGTTTTTGATTATAGCACACTTTTTTGTTATGAACAGTCTTGTGGGGGGATTTTGAGCCGATATAATTATGTGGATGGGTTCGATTCGGATGGACATGGCTGTCGGTATTATTATCGGCGGTGCTTTTACAAGTATTGTGTCGTCACTGGTCGAGGATATTATCAACCCGTTTCTTGGAATTTTCGGTGGCATGAATTTTGACAAGCTGCACTGGAATATTGTTGGGGATGTCACATTGAATTACGGAAAGTTTCTGACTGCCGTGATGAATTTCCTGATCATGGCTTTTGTTGTATTTATACTGGTGAAAGCGTTAAATACCGCTGCCCGCATTGCACCTCTATCTTAGATGCAAAGGCAGTGGAAGCATTTGAGAAAAATTTGTAATTTTCATTTGCCACAGCAGATGAAAATTCAGGCAAGTAATTATACGAAATGTGAATGATACATTACACTAGTTCAGGCTGTCTGTCTTTGTGTCATGAACGATACAAAGCAGGCATGTCTGTCCATCCATTTTCCGATCAGTCCGATCACTTTTCCCATAGTAAATGCGGCTAAAATAGTTCCGATCCCAAGGCCGTCAAGATGTCCTAAAAATGCAAAGGTCAGTCCGGCTGTCACGGCAAGGCAGGTAACATCAAATCCAACTTTGATCTTAGAATAGGTAACGGATGTGATATCCGACAATTCTCTCGGGAATAAATCCGTCGGTATGATCGGCAGTTTGCATCGGTTCGACAAAGCAATTCCAATACAGAGCAAAATATAACTGATCAGAAAATAGATTACACGATATCCCGGCGTCAGCGGCAAAACATTGATCCAGCTCTCATGCACATCCAATAATTCGCTGAATGCAAATCCCACTACAAAACTGAACAGATACTGCGGCACAAATTTTTTCCGCAGGATCATGAGGCTTAGCACCAGAAGTCCCTGAAATATATAAGTCCAGGTTCCAAGCGATACGCGTGTGAAAACTTCGGAAAATGCATACGGCACGCTTGATATTGCCGAGATGCCTGCGCCGGAATGCAGCATCAGTACAACACCAAGACTGTTGATGGCAACTGCGACCATGAGTGCAAGTTCCCCGCGGACCGTGCGGCGGGATTTTTCTTTCTGTATTTCTGTTTCTTTCATTTTAAATATTTCCTCCCGGGGAAGTTTTTACAGAAGTCCTGCTTCTGCATTTATGGTCATCCCCAAATTTCAGAAACACTTTACACCTTTCTAATTCATTTAACAAATCAATAGTTTTTATAGTTCGATAGACAGTATCTATTAATCGTGATATAATGAGCAAAACAGGGAGGAAAATCTTCTCCTCGCCATTGGGCAAATTTTACCATGTAAAATTGGATTTTGCTTCGCAAAACAAGGAGGATTGCCATGAACTTATTCCAGCTTCGTTATTTTGTAACTTTAGCAAAAATGCAGCACTACACAAAGGCTGCACATGAACTTTGTATCACACAGCCGAGTTTAAGCCATGCGATCTCGCAGTTGGAGGCAGAACTTGGCGTGGCACTTTTTGAAAAAAGCGGACGCAATACTACACTCACAAGTTTTGGGGAAGAGTTTTTAATCTGCGCAAACCGCACGCTTGCCACATTGGATTCCGGAGTTTCATCCCTGCAGCGGAGCGCACGCGGTGACGGATTGATCCGGCTTGGCATGCTGCGTTCCCTCGGTATCAGTTTCATTCCGCAGCTTGCCGCGCGTTATCTGGCATCCCATCCTGAGCATGATGTGCGTTTTACATTTCATACCGGCTCGACCGGCGATCTTGTCAACGGTCTCTCGGCAAGGGATTATGATCTGATTTTCTGTTCCATGCCGCCGGAGACAGAATCGTTAGACACTGTGCCGATCACCCACGAGGATCTGGTACTTATCGTTCCAGGCCATCACCCACTGGCAGCAAAACAGTCCGTTGCATTGACGGAAACGCTCATCTATCCACAGATTTATTTTTCCCACGGTTCCGGTATGCGTGACGTTGTGGACCATCTGTTTTCACAGATCAATGCAGTACCGCAGATTGCCTATGAGACAGAGGAAGCCGAGGTGATTGCGGGACTCACTGCACAGGGTTTTGGCATTGCCGTCGTTCCTTATATGGATCTTTTATTAAAGCTGGATGTGAAGATTCTGCAGATCAGTGCGCCTGTATGGGAGCGTAATCTGTATATGATTCATGACCGGCAGGCGTTTATGCCGCCTGCCGTAAGAAATTTTTGTGAATTTGTTTTAAAAGAATGTGAGTATCCTATGATACCAGATTAATTCTGCCACAGGATCTGTTGTTTTGTGAGCATTGGATAATGCACCGGAACACTTCCGTCAAGATCTTCTCTGTGCATGTCCACCGCCGTGATCTGGCTGTTGGAATATGTGGTGTAGTAATAAATTCCACGGCTTGCATTACAGCAGGAGGTGTAGATCGTGATCTCATATTTTCCATCGGATACCTCGCAGCAGCCTCTCTGCTGGTCGACAGATCCTAAGATATGGAAAAACTGTGCCACACTCTCCTCCTCGGAATCGTCAGAAACTGCGTTCATTTTTGTAAACGCGACTCTCGCAAAACGGGAAGCTGATGAAAGATCACCCGGCAGTCCTAATGCCCCCATGCCACGACTGTACATATTCAGATCCAGTTTATCCGTAAAATGATTTTCCGGCTGTTTTGGTGACAGTCCCATGTAATTATTCAGCATAAACATCTGCTGCTCAAATGGCGGATTGTTTGTGAGGACACCAACCGGATTTTCATGGATATGCAGTCCGTCTTTCATGGATTCTACTGTAATCGATCCTCTCTTATCTGAGATGATCCAGTGTAGCATGCCGGACGGCAGATTTTCACTGAACGGCGTATCCACAATATTTAAATCTGCAATCAGCTCCCGCACCTCATCTAACGTTGCGCACTGCGCAAGCACCCATGGAATAAATTCAAAGGATGCCACATTTTTTTTACCGCTTTCTTCCTTATGATAATATGCATTGCCGACAAAATTAAGTCCCGCCATGCCGACACCTTTTTCGTTCACCGCATCATAATAAAGCGGATAATCTCCTGCCATGTGCGCCATGCCAATGATCGCATAATGTTTTTCCAGATTTTCCGTGTGACGGAAATGAAATGGATAATTCCGCGGTGTCACCGCGATTTCCTCGCCATAAGAAAATTCATAATCTAATGTTCTTCCAAAATAAAAGTCTTTCGTCAGGTAAGTTGCTGCTGTACACATAAAATTCTCCATTCTTATATTGTTTTCAAGCCGGGGCTTTCGTGCGAAAAATCTAGCCAATCTCGTCCACGTTTGCCCCACGCAGTTTAATTCCGTCTGTCTGTTTTAAATCCTGCTGGTATGGATTCGACTCATTATAATATCTGATCTGTGTGTCCGTCACACCACCGGAAATATAAGAACGGCCACATTCCGGGCAGACCGATGTCTGGACTCTGACGGATGCAGATACCACTTCGCCGTTTTGCGTGGCAGCTTTGTGATACGCATTGGAAACATGCTGCCCCTCATGTGCCCTGACAGCAGAAGATGCCGCTTCCGGTGAAATATGCGCAGCATTTTTAAAGGAAACGTTCGCTTCGTTAGAGCCATCAACATATTTGCGGTTTTTACAGGTCTGGCACTCTGTGGTCTTAGATTTATCGACCGCGCCTTTTTGTCCCAGTTCATCTTTATTATTAACATTATTCCGCTGATTTAAATTATTATCATAGGAATCTGTGATATTCCATTTGTATCCATCCACGCCACCGATCATAACGCTCCTCCATCCCCATAGGTCTTTTATACCCAAGATTCATCATACGGCAAATCTGCAATTCAATATGCCAATTTTTACAGTTACGATAATATGCGGCATATATGAAATTCATCCTGCTAATTTTCATAACTGCCGGTTTCAAAATTGCTCGTTCACCTTTATTATACGCCCGATCTTACCGTCTTTCAATCCGTCTTCTGATTCTCCTCCATAAAACAGCCGACAAAATAACTGCTGCATAATCCGTCAATGCCTGTCCGTAAATGACACCGTTTAACCCCATACACGCATTTAACAGGTACAAAAGCGGTATCAGAAGCAGTCCCTGACGCATAACGGAAAGTATCGTCGCCGGAAATGAATTTCCTACTGACTGCATACAGTTCATATTGACAAATAACAGCCCTATGACCGGCCCGGAAAGCATGTAGGCGATCAGCATTTTCACGCCATAATACACAACTTCCCCGTCACTGATGAACAGCCTTATGATCGGCTCCCGTAAAACAAAAAACAGCGCCGTAGCTAAAATGCCGACAATGACACAGCATTTTTTTGTATACCGTTCCACGGAAACAAACCGCTTGTGATCTCCAGAACCATAGTTATATCCCAGAAGCGGCTGCACTCCGTTTGCCAGTCCCATCTGTAAAAATGTGATAAACATGTTTGCCTTAAACACGATGCCGATCGCCGCCACCGGCGCATTGCCGTATGCCACTAAGATCTGGTTTAACACGATCGTGGACACACTCATCAGCACGGAAAAAACAGCGGTCGGCAGTCCGGTCACACATACTCCGCTCAAAATGCCGTCTTTGCAGGTAAAATATTTGATGGAGATGGAAAAACATTTACTTTTCTTTAAAAAATACCACAGGTAATAGATGCCTGCCAAAATATTTCCGATTGTCGTCGCAACTGCGGCTCCCACAGCTCCCATCCCCATACCGCTGATCAACACCGGATCTAACACGATATTGGCGACGGTGCCGATCATACTGCCGATCATTGCCTCCTTGCTTGCACCCTCCGCGCGCACAACAAAACTTGCCGCTGCAGACCAGATGATAAACGGCGCCCCGTATGCAATGTGAAAAGTGTATCCTTTTGCATAGAGAAACGTCTGCTCGTTTGCTCCGAACATATTTAAAACTGGCGTCATAAATACCATTAAAATGACTGCAAGTGCTACACCGACGACCAGGGATGCATATGTCACAAACGCGGATACCTGTTTCATTCTTTTTTCATTTTTCTCTCCCATCGCCATGGATGCAGCCGCACTGCCGCCCATTCCAAACATGTTGGCAAATGCCATAAACAGTATAAAGATCGGGTTTGTCAGGCTGACTGCAGCCACCTGCAGCGGATCGCCGGTCTGTCCGACAAAAAAAGTATCTGCCATGTTGTATACAACTGTTACCAGACTGCTGATCACACTCGGGATCGCCATCTTTGCAACCGCCTTCGGGACGGGAAGGCTGCTCATCAGTTCATTTTCGTTCATTTTTTCTCCTTTCTTTCGGTGGTTTTTCATGAAAAAACGCTTTCACACGAATTACCATTTCTACACCGATATTATCCTCAATATATAATGGGCGAAAGTTCCTTTGTCCAAGTCTCTTTCGCCCATTTCTTCTTTCTTTTTAACATTTTCACAGCCATTTCGGGCGAAACCATCTTCTGTTCTCCTGTTTTCGCCCTGATTTTTTCATTTTCGTGGGCTATTGGCTTCATCCTTATAACGCTTTCGCCCATTCTCTTCTAAATCTCCATTGGTCTTCGATAAAAATGGGGGAATCTCTTTCATTTTCACTTCATTTCACCCATTTCTTCCTTTTTATACCCCCTGCACGATTTCATTTAAGAAATACGCGTGCACCCTTGCATCTTCACTCACTTCCGGGTGAAAACTGAGCGCAAGCTGGTTTTTGTAGCGGACTGCTACCGTATTGCCATCCACTATCGCCAATGTCTCCACCTGCGGATTTAAAATTTCATCAATATATGGTGCACGGATAAAATTCATCCGGTAAGTCCCAATGTGTGCAATCTCTGCGTCCGTGACAAAACTTCCGAGCTGTCTGCCATATGCATTGCGCTTCACGCTTACCGGCAGGGTTTTTAAATACGCTCTGTCATCGTTGGAAACACGCTCTGCTAAAAGGATCAGCCCTGCACAGGTCGCAAGCACCGGTGTACCCGCTTCGATCAGTTCTTTTAACTGGTCAGACATGCCAAGGTCTCTAAGCAGTTTTCCCTGTACCGTGCTTTCACCTCCGGGAAGCACGATCCCCTGCAGTCTGCCATTCTGCACAGCCTCTTCCAAATCCTTTTTCTGACGGATCAGGAATGTATCTGCACCAAGCCCGTCAAGCATCGCCTGATGCTCCGCAAATGCGCCCTGCACCGCAAGGATTCCGATTGATACTTTTTCTGACATGATATTCTCCATTCTTGCGCTGTTTTTTGCGCATCTCAAGTTTGTGCGTAAGCACAAATCCTGCGTGTGAAAAATCTTATTTTTCACACTAATCTCCATTTCTGAGCAATTTATTTCCCACGCTCTGCCATAAGCAGCTGTATCTCGTCCTCGTTGATGCCGACCATCGCTTCTCCTAAATCTTCAGATAACTCTGCAATCAGTTTTGCATCATTGTAATTGGTCACTGCCTGTACGATTGCTGCTGCACGTTTTGCCGGATTGCCGGATTTGAAGATACCGGAACCTACAAATACGCCCTCAGCGCCAAGCTGCATCATCAGTGCCGCATCTGCCGGAGTTGCCACACCGCCTGCTGCAAAGTTTACAACCGGAAGTTTTTTGTGGTCATGCACATATTTTACAAGATCATATGGAACCTGAAGCTGTTTTGCTGCCTCGAAAAGTTCATCTTCACGTTTTGCCGCAACTGCCGCGATCTCGGAGTTGATCAGTCTCATATGATGTACCGCCTGAACCACATCACCGGTTCCCGGCTCCCCTTTGGTACGGATCATCGCTGCGCCCTCAGCGATTCTTCTGAGTGCCTCGCCTAAATTTTTTGCTCCGCAGACAAACGGCACCTGAAATTTTGTCTTGTCAATGTGGTAAACATCATCTGCCGGAGAAAGCACTTCACTCTCGTCGATGTAGTCGATTTCTAATGCCTGTAAGATCTGTGCCTCCGCAAAATGACCGATTCGGCATTTTGCCATAACCGGAATGGAAACTGCACCCTGGATCTCCCTGATCAGCTTCGGATCACTCATTCTTGCCACGCCGCCCGCTGCTCTGATATCCGCCGGAATCCGCTCTAATGCCATAACCGCACATGCTCCTGCCGCCTCTGCGATCTTTGCCTGCCCGGCATTTGTGACATCCATGATGACACCACCCTTTAACATCTGTGCCAGTTCACGGTTTAATTCATACTGCTCTTTTGTATTATTTATATTACTCATAACTAACTTTCTCCTTTTTCAGACAACCAGTTTGATTTTCTGCGCAGTTTTTCAAACAGTTACTCTGTATCAATTTCTTTCCGGATCCTGATGTTATGAAGTATAAGAAAAAACTGGATGCATGAAAACATCCAGTTTTTTCTTTTTCAGCCATGCCAGTTTGTAATTAACATGATCTGAACATTCATTTTTTATTTCAATCCATGATACCATATCAGCACCAATAAATCTTCTATGCCCGGACTGCCCAGCGCATCTTCGTAGACCGCGCTCTTCCATTCTGTGCACATTCCTGTGCACTCGGTCTTACAACATCTTTTGAATAATCTGCATAAATTCCTGCCCGACAGCCTTCTTTTAATGCTTTTTTGACCAGTTTATCCTCCCCGGAATGAAACGTGAGGATCGCCACACGTCCACCTGGTTTTAAGGCGTCTGGCAGTTTTTCCATGAATTCATATAAGACCTCAAACTCACGGTTCACATCGATGCGGAGTGCCTGAAATGTACGCTGACAGGTCTTTTTGATCGTGTCTTTTTTTTCTTTTTCCGGCAGAAAATCCAGTGTTTTTTCAATCACTTCGCGCAATTTTGTCGTCGTGTCGATCCGGTTGCCCTTTCGTATCTCGTCGGTGATCGCCTTCGCAAGCTCCTCACAGTAAGGTTCATCGGAATTTTCATAGAGCATTCCGGCAAGTTCCTCCCTTGTGATGGTATCAAGACGTTCTGCCGCGCTGATTCCTGCTTCCTGATTTAAGCGCAGGTCAAGTGGACCATCCACCTTAAATGAAAATCCACGCTTTGGATTGTCGATCTGCATGGAAGATACACCCAGATCCGCTAAAATGAAATCAAAACCGCCGGCTTCTTTTGCGATCTCATCGATCGTACAGAAATTCTGCAGCCGGATCGTCAGGATATCCTCTCCGTACCCGAGTTCTTCCAGTCTCTTTTTCGTCTTGGCGGACTCCTCCGGGTCAACATCGGTTGCATAGATATGCCCCTGTCCGTTCAGACAGGCAAGCATTGCTTTTGTATGCCCTCCATATCCTAACGTAGCATCAAAACCGGTCTCGCCCGGCTGGATATTTAAGGTATCAAGAATTTCCTGCACCATAATGGAAATATGCATTCCTGCCGGCGTGTTTCCCTTTTTGATGACATGTTCGATCGTATCCTGATATTTTTCCGGCTGAAGTTCTTTATACTTTTCCTCGAACTTCTTCGGGTATTTTCCTTTATAACGTACACGCCTTTTGTGCGGTGTCTGCTGTTCCTGTTCCATATGTCTGTCCTTTCTGTTTCCAAATCATGGTTTCAAAAAAATATTTCTTATGATGATCTCAAAACCACCCTTTTCCATCAACAACTAATGTCTTTCATTATAATTGCTGGATTGGAACAATTCAATGCCTGATTGCTTTGCGCATTATAAAAAATCCCACAACACAAAAAATGCCCTCTTCTGAGAGACATTTACCCGCCTGCTTAGAAAAGAGCATTTTTACTTCATCTGAAATTGTATTCACTGACAAACTGCATGTAATCCCAAATTATATGTAATCCTAAATTACATGTAATCCTAAATTACATAGAATCCCAAGTTTACACCATCATCCATATCTACTAGATATTCAGCAGATCACTGAATACTTTCAGTGCACCGTCTGTCTCATGTGCAAGAACACGTTTTGCAAGGACTTTACCAAGCTGAACACCTTCCTGGTCGAAGCTGTTTACATTCCATAAGAATCCCTGGAACATAATCTTATTCTCGAAGTGTGCTAATAACGCACCAAGAGAACCAGGATTTACCTGATCACCGATAATGATGCTGGATGGACGGCCGCCCTCAAAGTTCTTGTTGCGGTTCTCATCGGATTTACCACATGCAAATGCAACGATCTGTGCTGCAACGTTTGCACACAGTTTCTGCTGGCTTGTGCTGTCCTGGATCACAACATCGGTTCCGATCTGGTTATTCTTAAATCCAACGAACTGAAGTGGAACAATGTCGGTTCCCTGATGTAATAACTGGTAGAAAGAGTGCTGTCCATTTGTTCCTGGCTCACCAAAGATCACCGGGCCTGTCGGATAGCTGACCGGCTCACCGAAGCGGTTTACAGATTTACCGTTTGACTCCATGTCAAGCTGCTGTAAATGCGCAGGGAAACGGTTTAATGCCTGGGAATATGGCAATACTGCAGTGCAAGGATAACCTAAAACGTTTCGCTCATATACACCGATCAGTGCATCAAGCATCTCAGGGTTCTTTAATACATCTTCATTTGCGGAAAGTTTATCTTCGGCTGCTGCACCCTCTAAGAACCGTGCAAATACTTCCGGTCCGAATGCCAGGGATAAAACGGCTCCGCCGACTGCGGAAGTGGAAGAGAAACGTCCTCCGATATAGTCATCCATGAAGAAAGCTGCCAGATAGTCATCGCTCTTTGCAAGCGGGGATGTCTCACTGGTAACTGCGATCATATGTTTCGAAGCATCTAATCCTGCTTTCTTTAATGCGTCTTTTACGAAAGATTCATTTGTTAATGTCTCAAGTGTGGTACCTGATTTGGAAACCAGTACGAAAATAGAGTGTGCCACATCAATGGAATTTAAAACTGCTGCTGCATCATCCGGGTCAACGTTGCTGATGAATTTTGCTTCCATCTTGAATGTGTTGTTTTTCTTTGCCCAGTTTTCTAATGCAAGATACATAGCACGAGGACCAAGATCACTGCCGCCGATACCGATCTGAACAACTGTTGTAAACTTCTCACCTGCTGCGTTTGTGATCTCGCCTGCATGTACTTTGTTTGCAAAATCAGCAATGCGGTTCTGCTGCTCTACATAAAAAGCACGTTTGTCCACGCCGTCAGCGTTTACTGCATCACCAAGCTGTCCACGTGTCATATGATGAAGTACCAGACGTTTTTCACCGGTATTTACAACTTCACCATTGTAGAGAGCCTTAAATTTCTCTGCAAGCTGTGCCTCTTTTGCAAGTTTTACGAGTGCATCAAGCACATCATCATCAACAGCTTTTGCTGCATAATTGTAAGAAAATCCCTCAGCCATAGGAATGCTGTAATTTTTTACACGCTCTGCACCGTTCTCGCCTGACATTACTTCTGCAAGGTTTACGCGGGAAGCCTTTGAAAGTTCCTTATAGGAATCAAGGGTGTCTAAGTTGTTCCAGGTAATCATAATGTCCTCCTTGTTTTTCAGAGAGAAATACCCGCTCCATAAGAATCGCGCATTTTCCTCCATAAATATATTTTTAGGTACTTAAAATTTTTTTAGCTTAAGTGATTATACTATTAAATATCTGCAAGTTCAAGCCTCTGCCTTAAGATCGCGAAAAATTACTAAAAAAATTAAAAAATTGTGCACTTACGACCATGTCTGTAATTTTCAGATGGACATTATTTTCCCTTTTTGAACGATGTTTTTTATCTGCAGATCTTTATCCAGCAATAGCAGGTTTCCATAATTTCCAACTGCAATCCTGCCGTAATCTTTCTCCACACCGATCGATTCTGCAGGATTTTCAGTTGCTGCCAGGACTGCATCCTCGAGCGGGATTCCCATATTCAGTACACAGTTTTTCATGCAGTCAAACAGGTTTGTGACACTGCCTGCGATAACACCCGGATCTTTTGTCAGGACGGCTTTTCTGCCTTTTACGGTCACGCCCTGCCCGCCAAGCTGGTAGTCCCCGTCCAAAAGTCCCGTAGCTTCCATACTGTCTGAGATCAGAATGACTTTATCTGCCCCGAAAATGCGGAATGTCGTTCTCACCATCGCCGGATGAATATGAATACCGTCTGCGATCAGTTCCACCTCGGCTCCTGCCTCAAGTGCCGCTATGATGGGTCCCGGCTCCCTGTGATTGATCCCCGGCATGGCATTATAGAGGTGTGTCATATGGCCCACGCCTTTTTCCAATGCCTCGCGCGCCGTATCGTAATCACTGCAGGTATGCGCGATAGAGATTTTTACCTGGCCATGGCACTGTTCGATAAATTCCATCGCACCTTTTTCTTCCGGTGCGATATCTACCAGTTTGATCAGCCCGCCGCTTCTCTCCTGCAGACGCAGAAACATTTCTTTATCTGCCGGCATAATATATTCCGGATTCTGCGCCCCGGCTTTTTTTAAATTGATAAACGGGCCTTCCATATTGATGCCGACCAAATCTGCTCCGGTATCTTCTTTGTAATCTGCCGCCTTGTCCATGACATGTCCTAAAATTTCTTCATTATAGGACATCGTTGCCGGGCAGATGGCAAGAATACCGTTTTTTGCCTCATACTCTGCTATTTTTAACAGTTCTTCTTTCGATGCCTGACAGAAATCATAGCCTACCGCCCCATGAAAATGAATATCCACAAGTCCCGGTATCGCATACATGCCTTCCCCGTCGATCACATTCTCATCTGTGGCAGTAATCTGACCGTTCTCTGCGATCTCTGCGATCCGTTCATCTTCGATCCTGACATCTTTCTTTTCAAACTTATGATCTTCTGTATAAACCAATGCATTTTTTATGATCATTTTGGATTTTCCCCCTTTTAAATCTCCGAAAGTGCATCCTCATCTGCGATCAGTGTGAAATCCGGATGCATCTGCAGAATGGATGCCGGGACTTCCGGTGTGACCGGTCCGGTAAATGCTTTTTTGATGATATCCGCCTTGTTTTTTCCATTTGCGATCATGATGACTTTCTTTGCCTGTACGATTGGCAGGATACCCATGGTATATGCCTGACGCGGAACTTCATCCTTACTCTCAAAAAATCTCTTGTTTGCCTCGATCGTGCTCTCCGTCAGTTCCACACAGTGTGTATTTTTTTCAAAATGATCCGCCGGTTCGTTAAAACCGATATGTCCGTCCAGGCCAATTCCAAGAAGCTGCATATCAATACCACCGGCATTTTCGATGATCTTGTCATATTCCCTGCAGACTTCCTCACTGTTAAGATTTTCTCCGTTTGGAATGAAAATGTGGTCTTCCCTTACATTTACATGTTTAAACAGATTTTCCTGCATAAAACTCCAGTAGCTCTGTTCGTGGTTTCTTTTGATTCCTCTGTATTCATCCAGATTGATCGTCGTAACCCCGGAAAAATCAACCTCACCGTTGTTATATGCTTCCACGATCTTTTTATATGCCCCCACAGGTGAACCACCTGTAGCAAGTCCTAAAACCGCATCCGGTTTTAAATTTACCTGTCCTAAAATCATATTTGCTGTCTTTACAGAAACCTCATCATAGTTTTTTACTTTAATAATTCTCATGTTGTTTTCCTCCCTCTCCCTACTGGTATGAATCATATGACATCATAAAACGCTCTTTTACCGGCTTTGTATCAACCCCACATAACAGGCAGCACATGATACATGCGCCATATACCGGCGGATAGTCCGGAACGTCTAATTCAATATCCGGATGCAGCATCTCTTTTAACATTTCCCGGAATGCCGGTTTCTGTTTTAAAATTCCGCCGGATGCAACCACATATTTTCCGATATCATAATGATCCACGGCAAAATTGATAAGTTCCGCTAAACATGCTGCATTGTTCTTTAAAATCTGCTCTGCGATTTTATCCCCATTTTCATATGCCAGAAATACGCACGGCGTAAACGAAGCAATATAGGACTGGTTTTTACTGTAGATGTCCTGGATGCTCTCCCATACCGTATTCCCTAATTTTTCCTCAACAAGATCCGTCAGTATCGTATGTTCTCCGATCCCGTCCCTCGCATCCTGCGCTGCACAGATCGCATCCCGTCCGATGTGGTAGCCGCTGCCGCCTTTATCAAGCAGATATCCCCGCCCGCCAAAATGCTTTAAATTTCCATTCTGGTTTGCGTAAATGATCATTCCGGTTCCGCTGATTGCAGCCACACACCGGTCAAGATTTTTTCCACAGGCAATGACGTTATAGATGTCATTTTCGCACTGGATTTTTACTTTCGGATATTTTTCTTTTAACATCTTTTTGATCTTTGATGTATTGTTTCCGGAATCTAATCCTGCAGCACCCACAAAGATTCCGCTGATCTTCCCCTTGATCTTCATGAGCGTATCAATGCCAAGCTGCAGGATGTTCATTGCCTCCTCCATTCCTACCGTATTCGGATTGCAGCCGTCAAGGACGATCCGTTTTAAAATTCTTCCGCTTTCCGAAAATAAAACAAACTCTGTTTTCGTTCCCCCGCCATCGATTCCGATCATCATCTTTTCACTGTCACTGTTTTCACCGATCAGCGTATCGATGGAAACATCTAAAATCTCTGAGATCACACAAAGATTTTCGATACTCGGGCAGGACTGTCCACACTCCCATTTGGATACCGCCTGTGGGCTGATTCCCAATTTTTCCGCAAATTCATATTGATTCAGTCCTCTTTTATTCCGGTATGTTTTGATGTTTTCCGCCATTGTCATGATATCAAACACTTCGCATCCCCCATCTCGTTTTTCTAATTTCATTATAAAACTAATGGTTGATTTTTCAAGCATGTGCCGGTTGTTATTTCTTTTTGCGTATCAACTATCAGTTGATATTGAACAAAGAGTCGCTTGCGACTCTTTCGCGCTCGAGCGGTGCTGTTTACAGCTAACTTCTACTCCGCGAGATGCGCATCCCGCCCGGAGGGCTTTTTAATTCATAGGACGTAATTTCCTATGAATTAAAAAAGCAGAGCTGACATCGTACTATAATACAAAAAATCCGGGCAGCAACACCCGGATTTTTTTATGGTCTGGATACTTAGTCCATATAGGCACCCTTCATCGCACTGGTCGCATGCTGTGCATACAATTTTAACAGACCACTCTTATATTTGCTGGTAAAACCTTTCCAGTTCTTTTTACGTTCCTCTAAGATCTGTGCAATTTCTTCCCCGGTCTTTTCCTCGCCTTTGACACCTACGATCGCAAGACGGCGGTTCTCAACATCAAGTTCAATGAGATCTCCCTCTTCCACAAATGCGATCGGGCCGCCGGCTGCTGCCTCCGGAGATACATGTCCTACGACCGGTCCTCTGGATGCGCCGGAAAAACGTCCGTCTGTGATCAGTGCAACGCTGGCTGCAAGTTTCGGGTCGGAGCAGATTGCCTCGCCGGTGTAGAACATCTCCGGCATACCGCTGCCTCTCGGTCCCTCGTAGCGGATAAATACGGCATCTCCCGGTACTACTTTTCCCTTCAGGATCGCATCGATCGCTTCTTCCTCGCTGTCATACGGTTTTGCGTTTAATCTTGCATGGAACATTTCTTTCGGGCAGGCAGTGTGTTTAATGACTGCTCCCTCCGGTGCAAGGTTGCCGCGCAGGATTGCGATGCTTCCCTCTGTACCGATCGCATGGTCAAAATCAGCGATGATATCGGTACGTTTGATCTCTTTTCCGATCAGTGCGGATTTCTCTTTTAAGATCGCATCACAGTGCTCGTAGAAACCGTTCTTTTTTAACTCTTCTAAATTTTCACCGAGTGTTTTTCCGGTAACTGTCATCACATCAAGGTGGAGCATGCTCTTGATTTCTTCCATGACTCTCGGCACACCGCCTGCATAGTAGAAATACTGTGCCGGCCAGTCTCCTGCCGGGCGGATGTTTAGCAGATAATGTGCACCGCGGTGCATTCTGTCAAACGTATCCGCATCAATTTCAAAACCAAATTCGTGTGCGATTGCCGGAATGTGCATGACCGCGTTGGTGGAACCTGAGATTGCAGCATGTACCATGATCGCATTCTCAAGACTTTCCATTGTGACGATATCTTTTGCAGCAATTCCCATCTCAACTAATTTCATTAACTGTTTTCCGGCATCATAGGCAGCCTTTTTTAATTCCGGCGCAGTTGCCGGCATCAGTGCTGTTCCCGGAAGCATCAGTCCAAGTGCTTCAGCCATAACCTGCATTGTGGAAGCGGTTCCCATGAAAGAACATGCGCCACAGCTTGGACATGCATTGTGTTTGTAATAGCGGAGCTGCTCTTCCGGAATCTCACCACGCTCATACTGCGCGCTGAATTTTCCGATCTGCTCTAAGGTTAAAAGCTCATTGATCTTACAGCCCGGATCATTTTCCACATATTCCGGTTTTACAACCGTTGCTTCCATAACACCACCGGTCACAACGATCGCGCTCATCTCTTTTAAACGGCCGATACTCATAAGCATCGCCGGCATTGCCTTGTCACAGCTTGCGATAAAAACACCACCATCAAACGTTGTAGCGTTTGCCTGCGCCTCCACAAGGTTTGTGATCGCATCTCTGTGTGCTAAAGAATAATTGATTCCATCGTGTCCCTGGGACATTCCATCGCACATATCTGTTGCATAATAACGCGCTGCTTTTCCACCGTTTTCATCAACACCTTTTACTGCTTCTTCCACAAAAATATTTAAATGGCTTGAACCCGGATGGCTGTTTCCATAAGTACTCTCAATGATGATCTGTGGTTTGGAAAGCTCCTCCGCCTTCCATCCCATACCCATGCGAAGCGGGTCCATCTCCGGTGCAAGTTCTCTTACTTTCTGACTTCTTAATTCCATGATAGCCTCCATTCCTGCGCTGTTTTTTTGCGCATCTCAAGTTTGTGCGTAAGCACAAATCTTGCGTGTGAAAAATCTTATTTTTCACACTAGCCTCCATTCCTGCGCTGCTTTTTACCGTGAAAATCTATAATATACTAAATTTCATGCTCTGTGATTGCTTTGTCATTACCGTTTCTTCTACACGAAGAAAGAAATGATCAGTGCAACGATAAATCCGGTTCCACCAACCAATGTCTCCATGATCGTCCAGGTTTTTAATGTTGTCTTCTCGTCAAGTCCGATCAGTGATCTTACCAGCCAGAATCCGGAATCGTTAAAGTGTGAGCAGACTGTCGCTCCACCGGCAACTGCTGCAACCACACATGCAAGATACATCGGTGATAAGGATGCGATCTCCGGCATTGCTGCTACAATTCCTGCTGCCATGGTCATTGCTACGGTTGCAGAACCTACACAGATTCTTACCAGTGCTGCAACTAAAAATGCTACAACAACGATTGGAAGATTTATGGATGCCACAGCATTACCAATGATCTCACCTAAGCCGGAGTACTGTAAAATATAACGGAGCACGCCGCCACATGCTGTCACAAGAAGGATCAGTCCTGTCGGCTCTAAAGATTTTGTGAGGATCTTCTCTAATTCCGGCATCGTGTATCCATGCCTTGTTCCAAGGATGAACATTGCGGCTAATGTTGCGATCAGAAGTGCGGCAAACGGCTGTCCTAAAAAGTTAAATAACGGTGCCACACCTGCTAACGCCGGAACCACGCCTGCAACAGATTTCAATATGATAAGTACCAGAGGGATCATGATGATGGTAACGACCGATGCAAAACTCGGAAGTTTGGATTCATCAATATCTTTCTGGTTTGCGATCTGATCCGGAACCGGAACATAAAATTTCTTTCCGCAGACAGCTCCCCAGACCGGACCTGCAACGATCATTGCAAAAAATCCACAGCATACACCGACTAAAATAACCCATCCAAGTTCCACATTTAACATTGTGGCAACTAATACCGGGCCAGGTGTCGGCGGGATAAATGCGTGTCCTACGGCAAGTCCTGCTAAAAGCGGGATCGCATAAAACAGGGAAGATTTCTTTGTTCTTTTTGCAAGAGAAAATGCAAGTGGAATTAAAATGATAAGTCCTGCATCAAAGAATACCGGGATAGAAATAACAAGACCGGTGATTCCAAGCGCCCATGCAGCCTTCTCATCCCCAAATTTCTTTACCATTGTAACTGCTAAAGTCTGTGCTCCACCCGATGCTTCAAGTATCGCACCGAACATGGAACCGAGTCCTACCAGGAGGGCAATTCCCTTTAGCGTGTTTCCTATACCATCGTCCACCGCCGTTACGATTTCTTCAAACGGCATTCCTGCGATCAGTCCGATTGCAATCGCACCGATTAAGATCGAAAGCATTGCGTGAACCTTAAATTTGATGATCAAAACTAACAACAATGCCAGTCCGATAATTGCTGCAATAACCAGCCGGGTTGTATCTAATTCTGCGACGTTACCCATGATATACCTCCTTATTGATATTTGTATGACGTCTGATGTTTCATTGCGATTATTGTATTTTATTGATCATTTTTTGTCAATACATCTGATGTCTAGTTTGTTAAAACCTCTCTTTTAGACAAAAAAACAAGGTGTTTTCCTAAAAAAGCACCTTGTTTTTTGTATATTTTTCCGATATTGCATCATGTCATATGACGTCTTACCAGTTTTTGGAGTTTTTGTCCCTTACTCATTTTTTTGCTGCGCCTTTGCCTGTTTTTTCAAAATCATCTGACGATTATAATTGAGGTGCATGATCATCGCATATTTTGCACCCGCACTGTCTCCATTTAAGATTGCATCCGTGATCGCACGGTGGGTATCAATCGTTTCGTCTTTTAACTGGCGGTGTGTCAGGTTCACGAACGTGATGACCGCCGACTGAATGATCGGTACCAGTTTCTCAATGACTTTATTTTTGCTGCACCGCGCAATGTAAGTGTGAAATTCCACATCTTTCTGCAGATGGTTCTCCCCGGCAAGATACAGATTTTCCACCTCATCACACAGCCGCTTTAACTCCGCCTTTTCCTCGTCCGTCGCGTTTTCACTTGCCAGCATGGCGATCTCCGGCTCTAACATCAGGCGCACATTGCAGAGGTCTAACGCCAGTTCATATTTGTCCGTAAACCCTGAAAGCCCTAACGGATCATCCTCTAAGCGGTTTGTCCCGATCACATAAGTCCCGGAACCCCTGCGAACCTCAAGCACACCTTTGGAAACCAGGCTTTTTACCGTCTCCCGCACTGTGCTCCGCCCAACGCCGAACAGCTCTGCCAGTTCAAACTCATTTGGCAGTTTCTCACCTATTTTCACCGGCGTATGCAAAATATAATCCATCAGTTCTTCTTCCACATGCGGTGCTAATAATTCCCGGCTCTTTTTTTCCATATTGTATTATTTTCTCCTTTGTCCTGTGTGATACATAAAGACATCATACCACTTTTTGCCGGATGTTTGAACGCAAAATTTTTAACGTGCCTTCGCAAAATAGTCATTCAAAATTTCCTTGATGTAGTGATAGCGTCTTGCATAAGAGTTTTCCACACGGATGATCTGCATATGGTGCGCCTTACAGATCTCATTTTTCTGTCTGTCCCGCTCCCGTACCACTTCATCCTCAAAATGCTCCTTGCCGTCGAGTTCGATCGCAAAAACGGGCAGCTCGCTTTTTCCCCTCTTTTCATAGACAACAAAGTCGAATCTTCCCATATAAAACAGATTATCATAAGTGACATTATCATGGAACACCTGGGATATGGCAACCTCTTTGTGGATCGTATATTTATTCCGGGTGAGCCAGATATTTTCCAGCGCATGTGTCAGGTTTTTCATAAATGCCGCTTCTGTTTCCGTGGAAAACGGCTGGATTCCAAGTGCTCTCGAACTGATATGCTTTTCCGTAATTTTGGATTCCCCGTTCATTTTCACATACTGCACCAGCTCGTACAGATCATCATCCTCATTTCCCTGATGAAGGCGCTCCAATTCTTTCCCGTCCGCAAGAAGGATCAGCTTGTCCTTCGCCCGCGACGTTGCGACATTGATCAGTTCCTTATTATTTTTGAGCCAGTCATAAGTTCCCTTTCCAGTCCGGTCGCTTAACGCCGTGGAAAACAGCACCACATCCTTTTCGTCTCCCTGAAATGCATGTACCGTTCCGCATACAACATGCTCAAATCCGTTTTCTTTGATCCCGCGCTCGATCAGTATCCGCTGATTCACAAACGGTGTGATGACAGCAATACTTTTATCAGGATTTTCCCCCGCATAACGCATGATCTCCTCCACCTCTGCCGGAGAGGTATTCTTCATGTCACCTGGCCCGCCATCCACATTGACATAGACAAGCGGCTGTCTTTCCCTGCTGTCAGACTGCACCTGAAGTTTGGAGTTATAATATTTTTTATTGTTAAAGTCTATGATTTTTTTATTACAGCGGTAATGATTTCGCAAAAGTATCTCATCGCTGACCGCATCACAGGCAAGATATGTCTTATAAATGGAATTTTCGCGGTAATCATATTCATCCGCAACATGGTATTTTCTGCGCAGTTTCCGGTTCGTGAGTTCGTCCAATAAAATAACCGGCTTTAACTGCTGCGGATCTCCCACCAGCATCAGTTTTTCACCCCGGATGATTGGCACAAGTGAGACCGCAACATTGCACTGGCTCGCCTCATCCATGATTGTCATGTCAAACAGCGGTTCCGGTTCACCCAGTTTATGGGAAGAAATGCAGGTCGTTATCATGATTGGAAATACCTTCTGCAGCTTCTTTACATTCTCCGATTTCTGCAGATACTTGTTAAATGCTGCTGCCTGCTCATTCACATCTTCATCATCATCTAAAATTTTCCGTAAATCCTGAAACCTGTTACTTTCCAGCTCCTTGATGTATTTTGCGGAGGTATAATACAGATAACTGTAAAATTCATCCTCATTGCGGTCTAATAGAGCCATTGCATCCCGCTCAGATATCTCACCGATCTTCTGGATTTTTTCATCCAGATTCCGCAGCTGACGCCCCTGCAGATCCGTATGGAGATGAAAGAGCGTCGCCACATTTTTCATCCGTTCCTGATACTCCATGACCTGCGTTAACGTTTCTTTGCGCTCCGTCAGGTCTAAGACTTCCTCATATTCCTTTAACCTGCCGGAAAGCTGTTTCGCCCGGTCGATCCGGTCCCCCTTTCGCCGGTCTAACGTGGAAGAAAATACTTTAATGCCCTGCACCTCTCTCCGCAGCTGGTTGATGTAACAGATACATTCTTTTACTTTTTCCTGATTTCCAAGGCGCAGTACCGGAAATGCGACCCGCTTTCCCTTATAAGTCAGGGAACTTAATTTTTCAAATACATTGTTTATGGGTACATTGTTGTAAGACGCAAACAGTACCGTCATATTGTTAAAAAATGCCGTCACGATCGTGTTTAAGATCGTATTCGTCTTGCCGGTTCCCGGTGGTCCCTGAATATAGGCAAGCGGATATTTCATGGCATTGTTAATTGCAAGAAGCTGGTCGAGATTGATGTTCTGGTTTAACAGCGCGATCGGATATGCCTTCGTTCTTCGCGGACGTTCCAAAAGATCGCCGAAAAATGCCCGGATTGGAAAAGTCACCTGCTCTTTTTCGTACATGTCAAGAATCGCCTTATACTCTTCATGCAGATTTAATGCACAGTCCATGCCAAGTCCGATGACATAGGGCATGTCATCCACAACCGCCCGTGCACCGTTTTTTTCTGTAATCGCATCTTTTATTTTTTCAAGATTTTTTTCAAAATCGGATAACAGCTCATATTCATCCGCATCTAAATACCTTCGGATATTTTCCTGCTCTCCCCCTATGGTAAACTGCGTGCAGATCGTGATATCTTCATCCGGTTTAAATGCCTTGTTTTTTACATCCAGATTCAGATTCCGGTATGCCAGCACATACAATCCATTTTTTGTATGGATGCTTAAAATATTTAGTGCCAGCTTTTGAATATGAAACGTTTTCCCCTGTTGCGTGCCCCGGTTCATGCGCCGCTGAAAATTTGTCACGATCTCTTTAAACTGTTCCTCCGACAACTGGTACTCCCCGTCACGCACCTGATCTCCGTCGATATAGCGCACCAGTTCATAATCGGTCGTATACGGCGTGGCATCCAGTTTGCTGCACATTTCCAGATAATTCAGTATTTTTAAATTTGCCGTGTTTGCAAAAAGGTTCTGGTAGCGTTCCGGGTGCAGCGCGATGTCTTCGATCAGCCGCTCATTCTCCGGGCAGTACGAGCCTTCCACGATCTCGGTCGAGAGGATGGAATCGATATAGATCTTATCGTATCCCTCAATCGAGCACCGGTTGAGATGAAGTCCGTCCACTTTTAAAGTCTTGTTCCGTGGGTCTAAGTCCCGGATTCCGATCCAGTAGTTCGTGTGCTTGCCCTCTTTGTTCAGATATTCAATTTTCAGCCATTTTCCTTCGTGGATAGCTTTGAAGATATCTCTGTGTATACTGTTCATATGTTTTTGCCAGTCTTCCCAATCCTCCTCGCATACTCCGCCAGCTCCCGGTTCGCTTCATTTAACGGTCCAAACTCTTCCACCGCACAGATACATTTTTTACAGCTGTCAATCAGCTGCTTTGCCGCCTGCACCTTATCCTGTCCAACCGGGTAAAATGCCTTTTCTGACACAACTTCTGACGCAAGTGCCACAGCCGCTTTGTACTCCACATCATTTTCCTGCAGGATCCCTGCTGCAAATGGAATGTTTTCGCGCCACAGCCTGTTGTATACCGGGATGCCGCTGCCCGCACCGCCGATCACAAAAATCTGTGAACTGACCGGATCTGGGACTTGACTGCCACTGCAGAAATCTTTACTGCTGCAATTCTCTATGTCAGAATCTTTGAAATCTCTTGTATTCTCATGTCCCGTGCACAAAAAAATCTGTCCCGTCACCGGATCAAAACTCTGATCCGCCACCCCGTATAATTTCTGCACATAATTTCCGGCAAAAATCTCCTCCGGTGTGCCGACGCGGTCGATGCGGTCGCCTCTGACACAGGCGATCGTATCGGAAACTTTCTGCGCAAGGTCAAGCTCATGCAGTGACATAATGACCGCCATCTTTTTATCCCTTGCAAGCATGCGGATGTTTGTAAGTATATCCATCTTAAAGCCCATATCCAGATAGGAGGTTGGCTCGTCTAAGATCAGGATTTTTGTATCCTGACAGATTGCCCGCGCAAGCATCAGACGCTGGCGCTGTCCGTCGCTGATCTTCATGAAATCCTGATCCTGCACTTCACCTGCATGGACAAGCGCGATCGCCTCATCCACTTTTGCCCAGTCCTCTTTTGACAGGATGCCAAATCTTCCCGTATAAGGATAACGCCCGGAGGCAACCACTTCCCTGCCGCTCATCAGCTCCGTGCGGAGGCGTTCTGTCATGACCATGGACAATCGTCTGGAAATCTGGCTGTCTTTTAATTCATCCATGGATGCTTCGCCCAAAAATACGGTTCCATCCAGTTTCTTTAACTGCTTTGTAATCGTCTTTAAGATCGTGGATTTTCCGGAACCATTCGGCCCGATCAGTGTCAGTATCTCCCCCGGCCGGACAGAAAGATTCACATCCCCGATCAAAGGTGTTTTATCATAGCCGACAGTCAGATGCTCTGTGCGGATCTCCTGCATATATGACTACCTCCCCTCCTGTTTTCTCAACATTGCTGCGATCACGACCGGCACCAGAAACAGTGCCGTAACCGAGCTGATACTGATTTCCGTCGGCGCAAACACGGTTCTTGCAATTCCGTCACAAAAAAGTGTCACAACTGCACCACACAAAAAACACCCCGGAATCAGGATAATCGGGCGCGCTGTTTTTGTCGCCATCCTCACCAGATGCGGCACTGCAATTCCGACAAAGGAGATCGGTCCCGCAAATGCAGTCACGCAGGCAGACAGAAGGCTTGATAAAAGGATCATCGTGACCCTCAATACTTTTACATTGACACCAATATTTCTGGCATATGCCTCCCCCATCTGATATGCCCCGATCGGTTTTGCCAGACAAAAAGTCACAAGCACTGCTACACCGACGATCACGACGATCATTTTTATATTTTCCCATGTCATGCCGGAAAAACTTCCCATCGACCAGTTGTGAAGATTGACGATATTCGAATCGCTGGCAAATGTGACGCAGAAGTCCGTGATGGCGGAACAGATATAACCGATCATGATCCCACAGACCACCAGCAGCGACATTTTTGACACGCGAAATGAAATTAAAAGCACGAATCCCATGGCAAGCATGGAACCCACAAACGCAGCCATAACCATGCCAAAGGAACTGATCATAATGCCTTTTTCCAGCAGGAAAATCATGGTAAGTGCCACCACCAGTTTTGCGCCGGATGAAATTCCAAGCACATACGGTCCTGCAATCGGATTCTGGAAAAAGCTCTGGAGTAAAAATCCCGACACTGACAGTGCTCCTCCTAACAAGATCGCAGCAAGGATGCGCGGCAGTCTGATTTTCCACACAATCTGTGAAAATGTCTCATCTTTTCCACTTCCCGCAAGGATTGCAAACAGATCCGATGTGGATATGTCCACACTTCCCGCCCCGACATTCCATAAAAACAATACCGATAATATGATAATTGCAACAACAAAAGAGATGATATAACGTTTTTTCATGATTTCCTCTGGTTTATATGAATTCCTGTCAGTTGATTTTCTTCAAAAACCGGTACTCTGCATCCGTTTCCCCATTCAGTACCTTATTGAGATCCTCAATGAAATCACAGGTTCCACTGGTCTGCTGGTAAAAATTGTTTCCGGTTGTGTAGACCTGTCCTGATTTTACTGCTTTAAAGTCGGCAAACAGACTGTTTTTCTGTACCAGTTCAGCGATCGATGTCAGTTCTCCCTCTATTGTACCATTGTAAATGAGAATGTCAGCATCTTTTTCGGCCGCATAGAAATCTTCCATCTGCATTTTTAATGTGGAGAGTGCATTTTCCTCTTCCGGGACATAACCATTTAAGGAATAAGTGCCCCCCGCAAGTTCGATCATTGATGATACATAATCATTTGGTTTCCGTACCGTAATCGTTCCATCCGATGCAACTGCAAAAAATGCTACCGACAGCCCCGTTTTTTCTTTTTCCAAAATCGGCTCAATATGTGCTGCCTGCGCATCAAAAAACGCTTTGGCCTGCTGTTCTCTCCCGAACAAAACGCCAAAAAGCTTTATCCATTCGAGTCTTCCAAGCGGGTGCTTTTCATAGCTGGAGCGCTCGATCATGACCTTGATCCCAAGTTCTTCTAATTTTTCTTTCACTTCCGGGTTGTGCGTGATCATCGTATTTTCAATCGCAAACGTGCATCCACCGGAAAGTAAAAGTTCATAGTCAGGCGCATTGTATTTCCCGGCATAGATCAGATTTCCCGCTGCCATCGCATCTGCCGCCTCTTTTACATACCAGTCTTTTTCTTTTACTCCTGTATATTTCAGATCAGAGACTGCACCGATCTGGCAGACTAAATCCATCACCGCACTCGACACCAGATATACATTTTCAAGCGGCTGTTGTAAAACTGTCACATCTGCCGGAACATCCGCCGGCACTTTGACACCTTTTGGCACAAGCAAAAAACGACCGTTATCCACGATCGTAATCAGCTTATAAGCACCATATTGTTCTACTTCAAACTGGTCGGCGTAGGATAACTCCATACGCCCATTGCAGTCTAAGTCTTTAAAACCTGCCGTTTCCGGAAATTGAAAAGTCAGGGTGTAATCAATCTCATGCGGCGTACTCATTGCCGTCGTATCACCGATCACATCCATCTCACATGGGATTCCATCAATTGGAAATGTGAATGTAGAGTTTCCACCTTCATTTTCATTGAGATATTTCTCCCCGTTCACGATCATGTAATCGTAATGCGTACTGCTCCATGTGATCGTCGCATATGCCACTCCATCCTTCACAGTAACTTTCGCCTGTGAATCCACAGTTGCTTTTCCGCTGCCGCCTTCTAATGTGACTTCCACCGTATATTCGCCATCCTCAGGAACTGAAACTTCTGTGCTGTCTGCCTGTTCTGCGGCATCATTTCCAGTCATGCTTTCTTCTGTTCCATCCTGATCTGCCGTTCCCTGCACATTTTCCTCTGCTGTCTGTGCATTTTCCTCTGTGACTGTACCTGCCGCTCCCTGTGCACTTTCCGTGGCTGTCTGACCAGCCCCGCCTTCTACTGCAGCGGCATTATTTTTTGCACCGCATCCCGTGAATATCTGCATGCACATCATTGCGGATAAGATTACTGCGGTCACTCTCTTTTTATTCATACAAATCTCCATTTATTAGTTATCTGTCTCCTGCGGATCAGAAACGCTTACTTTGTGATCGTACCACTCGCCTTTTGTGCCGAGGATTGCAAGATCAAATTCTTCATCTAATGCTTCTACCGGCACATCAAAACCATATACCTCGTCGGTGGTTCCATCACTGTATTTTACAGTATCCGTTGTCGGCTCTAAAATATCAGCACCGTCTTTTTTCGCATCATCTGCTGTTCCGACAAACAGATTTACAATTTTTTTTGAAACAAGGCTGATATGGATCGTCATTTTTCCGTTTTCTACGGTAAGGATACCACGTCCCTCATCTGCCTCATTTACATGAAACATGCTGCTGTCTGTATCAAACTTTGCGGTGTAAACACCATCCTCGAGAGTACCAACGGTACTCTCTGTGGTGGATGTTGACTCAAGGTTTCCAAGGGAATCAATTGCATCTTTTGTATGATCAATATAGATCTGCTGGATTGCTTCGATTCTTCCAAGTCCTGAAATCTGTGTATCAACGCTGTCAAAATATCCACTTGCTGTGAACTGGCTCTTCCAGGAATCTTCGTCGTCACCTGCCATATCGTTGTTTGCATGATCTCCTGCAACAACCATAAGAGGTCTTAAAACAACTTTTGTATAACCGGCTTCTTTTACTGCCTCAATCACATTTTCGCATGCTGTCTCTTCCGGCTCACCCTCAACAGTTCCGATAAACACATTATCATAGGAAAGATCTTTCATCTGTGCTGCCATCTGGCTGTAGCTTACTTTTGCAGAATGAGAAGTTCCATGTCCCATAAATACGAATGCAGTTCCATCTTCTTTTGCTGCATCTAAAGAATCATATCCTGCTGTCTTTACTGCCTCTGCTGTAATTGCTTCTGCAACTTTTGCCTTATCCTCATTGATCACAGTTGCGTCAGATCCTACTTCACCAAGCATTGGCTCTGCAACGGTAACTGTCTCAAATTTGTCTTTATAATTGTCAAGTGTCTCTACCAGCTCGTCATACTCTGCACCATGCATTAAGTGTGTCGGCTGAACAACAAGATTTTTTACTCCGTTGTCAACAGCTCTCTCTAATGCCTGATCCACATTATCAATCTTTTCGTCATCTCTTGCCTGTACATGGTTGATGATGATCTGTGCGGTAAATGCTCTTCTTACAGACCAGTCCGGATATGCTGCTTCCAGTGCTTTTTCGATTCCACTGATATCCTCGGCACGACTGTCGTTAAATGAGGTACCAAAACTTACTACAAGAAGTTCATTTTCTCCGATATTATCTTCATTTAACGGATCATCCTTTGAGGCATCTCCTGTATCTCTTCCGAAATAATCCGGATCTGCGTTCTCGCCGGAAACTAATTCCTTCTGTGCATCTGTCAATGCATCCCATGCCTCTTTTGCCTCTGCACACTGTGCGTCCGTATCATCATTTCTTGTCTGAACATAGATCGCATCGATCAGTTCTGCGACGTGATCGGCTGCCGCCTGATCGTCAACTTCCGTGCTCTCTACGGTTTCCGTTGCCTCTGTTTTCTCTGAAGATACTGTCTCAGAGGTTTTTGCTGTGTCTGTTGCTGCTGTGTTGCTTCCGCATCCGGCGACCATACCTGTTGCAAGCGCTAATGTGGTAAGTAACGCAATGGTTCTTTTCTTCATAATGCTCTCCTTATTATAATATAATGTATCGTTCATAGTACACAGTGGAATTTTTCCACACAAAGAAACACTCCGCCTTATTTGAGGGCGGAGTAATAAGTCTGCATAAATAAGCTGACAATCTGACAGCCTACATTTACGGTACGACCAATTACTCGTGATCCGGGAAATATTTCCCTGTACCAGACAACTGGCAGGTTTCCTGGCTGAAAGATCATCACACAGATTCCGCCTTCCCAACATACTGCAAAGTACATCAGTGACTTATCTTTGGAATCTGCACTCCCTAATCACAGTGACGAGATCGTACAGGAATCGCACCTGTTTCCCTTTTAACCGACCTATTTTTAATATGAAAACTATACTGTACTTTATGTACTGCTCCATTTCCCGGATAAAAACAGCCGGCACCAATTATCTTCTCTATGAAACTTTTAATATACTAGCATATCCACTACCTATTTACAACAACCACTTTTCTCTTGCAAATCATTCAAAATATGGTATACTAATCAAGTATTTGCAAAAACATATCTGGAGACGTATCGAAGTGGTCATAACGGGGCGCACTCGAAATGCGTTAGCCCTCCGGGGCACGAGGGTTCGAATCCCTCCGTCTCCGCTCTTCCAAAAGGAAACACAATTTGCTTTATATTCGTGTTTCCTTTTTTCTTTTCACACTTTTTCGTGATTACCCACAATTTCATAGCTAAAGTACCATATTTTTTTTAATTTATGTCTACCATTTTTTGTCAAAAAATAGTAAAATAAGTGTAATTAACCTATAGGAAAGGGAGCTTGATATCCATGAAAAGCAAAAGCGTAAAAAATTCACTGACACTAATGTGTCTTATGATTGTTCTTGTATCTGTCATAGTCATTGGCGGTATTTCAATTTCAAATATCAGCACTATGACTTCCACGGCAAACAAGAATTATGAAAATGCCAGGTTAGATGGGTACAATACTGAGATCAAAAGTCAGGTACAGTCTGTCATCGCTATTTTACAGGCAGAATACGACAAATCCCAAAACGGTGATCTGACTGAAGACGAAGCAAAAAAAGAAGCAGCAGAGATCGTCCGCAACATGCGTTACAGGGATGATGGAAGCGGTTATTTCTGGATCGATGATACCGACTACAACCTCATTATGCATCCGATCTTAACCGATCAGGAAGGTAATAACCGTTACGATCTGACAGATCAGAATGGCGTCAAGATCATTCAGGAGATCATGAAAGTCTCGACCGGTTCTGACGGCGGCGGCTTCAATGAATTTTATTTTACGAAAGCCGACGGTGTTACCGTAGCACCAAAGATCGCGTACTCTCAAATCTTTACCCCATGGAACTGGGTTGTTTCCACCGGTAACTATGTAGATGATATGGAAGCGGAAATGAATAGTTCCAAAAACGAAGTTCAGGCGAAATACCATACTATGATCACAGTCATAATTATAATTGATCTGATTTTTACAGTTATCGTATTCATTGCTTCCCGTATTTTCGGTAATACGATCTGCAAACCTTTGATCGAGATTCAGAATTTTGCAAACAGGATGTCGACCGGAGACCTGACTACCGGAGTCAATGTTTCAAGTAACAATGAACTTGGAAAAACAGCCGGTGCACTTGATCTTGCACAGCAGGAGGTTGTCGGACTTATCTCCAACATTGATGGAGTTTCCTCTCATTTACAGTCCGCCGTTTCGGATTTCAAAAAGAATTTTGACAGCATGAACGAATCTATCCAGAACGTTTCGACTGCAATCAATGAAATTGCCCAAAACAGTAACTCTCAGGCAGCATCAACTTCAAGTGCCTCTGAAAATATTGCTGAAATTGCCGATGGCATCGCAGATACTTCCTCAGAAATGGAATCTCTTGATCAGAATGCACAGCTGATGCAGGATCGTTCCAATAAGTCCATGGAAACTTTACACAGACTGATTGATGTCAATTCTACAACCAAGACTGATATTGATTCTATGTATAACCAGACTGCCCAGACAAATGATTCCGTCAACAAGATCAGTCAGGCAGCTACCCTGATCAGCGAAATTGCATCCCAGACCAACCTGCTTTCTTTAAACGCTTCCATTGAGGCAGCGAGAGCCGGTGAAGCCGGACGTGGATTCGCAGTTGTTGCAGAAGAAATCGGCGGACTTGCCACCCAGTCTGCGCAGACGGTCAGTGAGATCAACAATATCATCAGTGAATTAAGCCAGAACTCTGAAAAATCTATGGAGCTTATGAAGAAAATGAGCGAGGCATCTGACGAGCAGGTTGCAGCACTTGAAAGCACACAGCAGATGTTTGAAGACTTAAAAGGTGCTCTCGATTCCTGTATGGCGTCCATCCAGACCATTACAGGAAAGATCAAGAATGTCAATTCTCAGCGTGAGCTTGTCACAGAGAGTATCGATACCCTGACACAGCTTGCAACCGACAATGCATCCTCCACAGAAGAAACTTCCGCAATGGCAACCGAGCTCGATGCCGTTGTCCGGAAATCTTCGGATCTGGTATCTGCTTTAGCAGATGATATTGAAAAACTTTCTGCAGATATGAAACAATTTAAGCTGTAAATCATATGAACTATATACAAATTAATATTTGCTCAAAAAAACCGTGCGGTAATTTTAACCAGCACGGTTTTTTCATATCTTTGTTTTTCGCCGGTCAGATAACTATATCCTGCTGCTGCGGTTCATCTGTCTATCTTTCCTGATTTTTTAAATGCGCTGCCTGACCCACTAAAAAGCCACTGTAAGAAGCATTTTAAAACGTGTCACAGCCTTAAGTGCATGGGAAATACCTTTTGGCATAATAATGGACTCGCCTTCTTTTACGATATTTGGCACTCCGTCGATCGTGATCTCTGCTTCACCCTCTAAGATCTGAACCATCGCATCCCCGCCTGCTGCGTGTGCACTGATACCCTCACCTGCATCGAATGCAAATACCGTCATTCCAACACCCGGCTGCTGTGCAAGTGTCATGCTTGCTACTTTTCCAGCTTCATAGTCTACAAGATCTTTCAGACAAAATGCTTTTCTGTGCTCTACGTTTTTGATTAATTTTTCTTCCATGATTTTTTCCTCTTCTCTGCTATAAAAATTCTTACCGTCCGTAAAATAAGCTGAATTTATGATAAACCTGTATTTTACAGATGTCTCATTTACTTACCCGGTTACGGTAATCTGCATAAGTTTAAATGCTCCATTTCCCTTCACGCCATGTGAAATACCTTCCGGAATCATGAGCGTTTCACCTTTTTGCAGCAGATAGTTCTGATCTTTCGTATAAATATATGCTTCACCGTCTAACAACACATACATGGTATCTCCGGGATATTCTTCTTCCCGGACATCCTCGCCGTCTGCAAATGCGAGCATTGTCATGCGCACATGATCACTGTTTGAGAGTGACATGCTGACTACCTGATGCTCGCGGATATCGATCAGGTGATCCAGGGGCTGGGCTTTTTCGGTAGGCAGGTTTTTTAATGTTGACATGGTTGGGTTCACCTCTATTCTATGGTTTGTGTTGTGTAAATCCATAGTTGCGGTTTGTGTTGTGCAAATCCATAGTTGCGGTTTGTGAGCCAAAAGGTGTGTGTGATAGGTTGTGCAGGCACACCTTTTTGGCACTCAAACCTCTGTATGTTTTATAGTATACACAGTTTAGTGGAAAAAATCTGTTGTAGGTACAACATGTTTGGAAAATCATGAGAAAAATTTTATTATGAAAGAAATCTTATCCTAACTTCTTCTCCCTCTTTTTGCCTGCAAATATCAATCCCAGCAGCAATACCACCGGAAACAGGATGCCCACAAATATTCCAATTCTTAAGTTATTTTCAAATGCGCTCGACACAAATCCAACCAGTGTCGGTCCGCCGGAACAGCCCAAGTCCCCGGCGAGGGCGAGCAGGGCAAACATAACAGTTCCACCGCGTTTTAATGCAGCGGATGCTTTGCTGAACGTACCAGGCCAAAGGATTCCAACGGAAAATCCACAGATCCCGCAGCCTGCAAGTTCTAACAGCGGAACCGGGATCAGGGAAATGCACAGATAGGAAATGATGCAGAGCGCACAGCTCAACTTCAAGACTTCTTCCTCTTAAGCAAAACATTTTTTGATCTGTTCTGTGATCTCACCGTCTATCCATCCCTTTTGCACCATATTTTCCAATATCTCACATGCTGCTTCGTGCGTCATTCCGGATTTATACGGTCTGCTCTCCGTCAGTGCCTGATAGATATCAATGCACGCCATGATACGTTCCTGCCTGTTTAGCTCGTCGGCAGTTTTACCGAACGGATACCCGGTGCCATCGAGTTTTTCATGGTGGAGCGCCGCCCAGTCACGGATATCTTCCATTCCTTCTGCCTGTGATAAGATCAGATATGTGTATCCCGCATGATTTTTCATTTTAGAAAACTCCTCGTCCGTCAGGCGTCCCGGTTTTTCTAAGATATCATTTCCGATTGCTGCTTTCCCGATATCGTGCAGTGCGCCTGCCAGGTACATTTTCAGCACCGTCTCATCGTCATCACCGAGATATCTGGATAATCTGGCTGCATTTTCCGCAACACCGAGTGAATGGCGGCTTGTAAATTCGGATTTATAGTCGATGATCTTTGCAAACAGATTGGCAAAATTTTTGCACATTTCATCGCTTAAATCCCGCTTTTTTCTCGGAACAATATTCCACAGCCGTTCTTCTAAATCTGCATCTCCAAGACTCAAAAAATGTTCTTGCCCAAACACTTCCAAAAAAGTATCTACGCATGCAGTATCAAATTTTGTCCCTTTATTTTTCAAAAGATAATCTTTCGCGCGCTGCCACACGGCATCATCAAATACCGGCGTCCGGCAGAACGCATCTAAAATATCACACAGATGAATGATCCTTGCAAAAAGAGGGATCTCTTCCCACGTTTTTCCAAATGGTCCGCTTCCATCAGCATTTTCATGGTGATATAAAATCACATTTTTCACATCCGTCAGAAACGGGTACATTTTTAAGTTTTCCTCCCCGTAAATGCAGTGGATGCCAAGCTGCTTTGACGTTATATTTTCCGTATTATTTTTTGTAAGGTCATTGTGAAATTCCTCATAAATATACTGCGTCAGCGCATTGTCGTGCAGCAGCGAACACGCCGCGAGATCCTGCAGGGCATCTCCTGTAATTCCCATTTTTTGTGCTGTGCATACGCTCATATATGCAACTCTTTTTCCATGTTTTGTCGCAACATGGGTCAGTTCCGCTTCGACACAGTCGAGTGCATAAGAGCATGCACCAAGCAGACCAATAATGTCTAATTCCATTTCCCATTCACTTTCTTTTTTATTTTTTTCTATCTTAGCACACTAAAATCACTTTTGATACCACAGAATTGCTTTTCATTTCAGAAAATTATTTCTGCGGGTGAACGCCGTTTTTCCACCGTGCTCTGACAGCATGAACGGCTCATTTTCCAGATTTTCAATTTCAATCTTTTCTTTTACGCAAAGCGGATGTGCCTCCGGCAGCACGACCATGTATTCATCCATTTTTGACATATCACTTTAGCAGCTTCTGCCACACACTCTCACTGTGACCGGCATCTTTCTCATACAAATTGATATACTCTCCCGCCGTGCTGTGATCCTTAAATGCCGGGTACAAAAAACCTCTCTCCGGCACGCCCGGCTCATACTCGCCCTCTAACGGACTGACCGCACAGATCAGATATTCGTACACTTCCTCTGAGCTCTCCTGCCATGCCTTATCGGTCCCTTTGACCGGGACATCGTATCTCCCGTGGAACAAAAAACACGCATATGGGCATCCCGGCTGATATTTCTCTCCAAGCAGCTCATAGAAAAGATCCGGGAATGCATCGTCTTTCAGACCTGTCTCCCTGATCCCGTCAAAGAGCTGCCAGATACTGCCCGGCTTTCTTTTTTCTTCCGGGATCCGGTATTCTCTTAACTGTTCATTTGTTTTTGAGATCAGCACCGTCTTGGCAAGTTCTAAGTTTTTGGCTCTTTCGGATGCAGACAGTTTTAAGAAATGCGTATTGAATGTTCCATCCACATATCCCTCTTCGTCAAAATATGCGCCTGCGATCCGGTCTATGGATGCCCGTGCGGGAGTCATGCGCCTGGTCAGTTCTAACATGTCGTCGCGATTTATCATTTTGGTCCTTTCATTCCCGTAATTTATTCCATTAAATTTACACTATTTTTACACTATTTTTCACTATTCTTTCACTATTTTTTCTTAATTACTTTCCTTTTTTACACCAGCCCCTGAATCAGGATAAACAGGATCAGCAGCGGCAGTATAAACTGGAAATACGGCTTTAACTTTTTCGAGATTTTAAGTCCATCTCCCGTATTTGCCTCGTCAATATATTTATCAAATCCCCAACCCCACTTTGTTACGCTAAACAGCAGATAGATCAGTGAACCGACCGGAAGAAGCAGGTTGCTGACGATAAAATCCTCACTGTCGAGCACATCACGGCCGCCTATCAGATGCAGGCTGCTCCACACATTGTAACCCAGTACACATGGAAGACTTGCGAGCAGGATGATCACTCCATTGATAAGTGCGGCTTTATTTCTGCTCCAGTGAAACATATCCATACAAAATGACATAATGTTTTCAAACACTGCCATGACCGTCGAAAAACTTGCAAAGGTCATGAAAAGGAAAAACAGACATCCCCAGATCCGCCCGCCAGACATATTGACAAACACATTTGGCAGCGTGATAAAGATCAGGCTCGGTCCGGCATCCACTTCCACTCCATAGCTGAAACATGCCGGGAAAATGATCAGTCCAGACATAATCGCCACAAAGGTGTCAAGACCGCAAATTCTTGCGCCCTCACCGGCAAGCGAGTGATCTTTGCCCATATAACTTCCGAAGATCTCCATTGCGGCAACGCCAAGACTCAGTGTGAAAAATGCCTGATTCATGGCTTCCGTGATCACATTTTTAAGCCCTGTCTCTGCAACCGTGTCCAGATTCGGGACAAGATAAAACTTCACGCCTTCTGCTGCACCCTGCAGTGTAATACTGTGCACCGCGAGAACAACAATCAGAATCAGCAGCGCGCTCATCATGATCTTGCTTATTTTTTCCAGTCCGTTCTGCAGTCCCCTGCTGCACACAAAAAATCCCAGTATCACGGTAAGGATCATCCAAAATGCCATCTGTCCCGGATCTGCGAGCAGATTAGAAAATACTGCCGCAGTATTGTCCGCAGTCATGCCGGTCTGGAATTCGCCTTTTAAAAATTTAAAGAAATACGATACCATCCAGCCTGATACGGTCGTGTAATACATCATCAGCATATAGCAGCCAAACATTGCGATCCAGCCGTGAATATGCCACTTGCTGCCTTCTTTTTCGAGTGCTTTATAACCTAACACGGCGCTTTTTCTGCTGGCTCGCCCCACGGCAAATTCCATGGTCAGCACCGGAAGTCCCATTGCTATTAAAAATATCAGGTAGAACAGGACGAAGATGCCGCCGCCGTTTTGTCCAGCCACATAGGGGAATCGCCAGACGTTTCCGATTCCGATGGCGCAGCCGGCGCTTACGAGCAGAAAGCCCAGGCGGGATTTGAAGGATTCTCTTTTCATTTTTATTTTGCTCCGTTTCTTTTTTTACTTAGTGGATTCAAATTCTTTTAGGGCGGTAAGTGCCTGACCACCAAGCAGATACAATATTCCTGTATTGAAGATCGTCATGAGACCGATTCCGACGTCGCCGAGATCCCATACGAAAGTGTAGGCGGCGATTCCGCCGATAAATAGCATAATTAATGCAAGGATTTTGTACAGGGTCTGAAAGATCCATTTATCTCCAAATAAATAGGCGACGTTGCTTCTGGCATAGAAGAGGATGCCTAAAAATGTGGAGAAACTGAATAAAAACAGGGTCACTGCGATGAATATGACGCCAAATTCACCCAGGTGATAGCGCATTGCCGATTGAAGCAGATCCATGCCTTCTTTTCCCGCCACGACATTTTCCGGTGCAGTGAGCATGATCATAGCAGTGCAGCTGCAGATCACAATGGTGTCGACAAATACGCCAAGTGCCTGTGTCAGTCCGGCGCTGACCGGTGTCTCACATTCGGCTGCTGCGGCTGCACAAGGAGCAGAGCCGGAACCGGCTTCGTTTGAAAACAGTCCACGCTTGATGCCGTTCATAAGGACAGCGCCGAAGCCGCCGGAAACTGCCTGTCTTAGCCCAAACGCCTCCTCAAAAATCCGACCAAAAACCGCCGGGATGCTTCCAATATTTTTCAGGATAATAAATATCGTGATTGCAAAATAGCAGACCGCCATAACCGGTACGACCACGTCAAGCACTTTTACCGTCGCATTTTTCCGAAGGACGATCACCGCTGCGATCGCAACCAGTACGATCGTTGTGTAGAGTGGCGGGATGCCAAATGCATTTTCAAAGGAAGATACCACGGAATTGCTGATGACCTGGCTGATGCCACACCAGCAGATCAGTCCTGAAATTGCAAAAAGTACCGCGATCAGCACATGCTTTTTCTTCTTTTTCAATTTTTCTTCACAGAAATGATGGATATAATATGCGGGACCTCCGCGATATCCGCCATACAAAGGATCTTTTTCCTTGTGTAACTGTGCGAGCGTCCCCTCCACAAATGCGGTCGAGGAACCGATCAGCGCAGTCAGCCACATCCAGAACACAGCACCGGCACCGCCTGCCGAGATTGCCGCCACAACGCCTACCAGATTTCCCATGCCGACTCTGGTAGCCGTCGAGACGATCAGCGTCTGAAATGTGGAAAGACTGTCCTTCGTTTTCTTTTTTGCCATAAGTGCTTTTATCATATCCGGGAAAAGCCTGACCGGCAAAAATCTTGTGCGGATCGTAAAATAGATTCCTGTCGGAATCAGAAGAATTACAAGTAAAGAAATCCCTATGCTGCTTTCCTGCGGCAAAGGGATCGTAATCAGATCTCCCCATAAAAATGCGTAGATCTTTTCAATGACCGAGACTATCATAGTATATACCTTTTCCATCCTTAGTTTGTACTTTCTCTATCATACTATAGATTGTCTCTTTCATGCAATAAACAAGTGATAATTTAATGTAATATAGTTGAAATATTTTTATTCTGTTACATTTTCAGTTTCCGGAATTTTAAATTTCTGGATCATTCCCTGCAGACTCTCTGCCTCACTGCTCATCTCCTGACTGGCAGCCGCACACTCCTCAGATGTTGCAGAATTTGTCTGCACAACGTCATTGATCTGCTCAATTCCCTCATTGATCTGCTGGATTTCTGTTGTCTGTGTCTCTAATGTATCCGCAATATGTGTAACGTCTTCCGTAATCAGCTTGGAGTTCTCTGCTACCTCCTCCAGCTGTGCCGCAGTCTCTTCCGCGATTATCATACCTTTTTCTACCGCATTCACAGATGTTTCAATCAGTGATGCTGATTCTTTTGCCGCCTGGGCACTCTGTTCAGCTAATAAATTTACCTGATTCGCTACAACTGCAAATCCTTTTCCTGCCTCTCCGGCCCTTGCCGCTTCAATAGAAGCATTCAACGCCAACAGATTTGTCTGGGAAGCAATTTCATTAATTGTTGCAATAATCTTATCAATCTCTTTTGATGCCTCATTAATCTCATGCATAGAAGCAACCATTTCATGCATCTTACCATTGCTGTCTGAAATGGCATTTCCAAGTTCATCCACTCTTCCACTGATTGCTTTTGCAGATTGTGAATTTTTTTCTACCTGTTCAGAAACCCCGGCAACTGTAGCCGTCAGTTCTTCTACAACCGCTGCCTGATTCGTAGCTCCATCTGCAAGATCATTGGAACTTGATGCCACCTGGTCTGCTGCACTTGAAACCTCACTCGAAACATTTTTAATTCCTTTGATCGTTTCTGCCATACTCTTCTCAAATGACATGAAAGAATTTAAAATACCGACAAAATCTCCCTTCCACTCTACTTCCGGCTGAACATCAAAATTTCCTTCTGAGAACAGTTTCATTGCACGATCAATATCATCTACATAAGTTCCCAAAATACGAATTGATTTGCGCATACTGTGCGCCAGTCTTCCAATCTCATCTTCCGAATGATATTCCAGCGCACTGTGTAAATTTCCTTCTGTCAGTTCCCTTGCAACGTCTTCCACTGCACGTAACGGATCCAGAATTGTTTCAAGTACCTTTTTACTTATTACCTTAGCCAGTGTGCATGCACAAACCAGACAGATAATAATACACACCATTCCTGCAACAGCAAAAATAATTGTAGTTCTTGCAGACTGCTCACTTACTTCATCTGTGATCTCATCTAATCTTATGGCAATTTCCACAAGTTTATTTAATGCAGGTGTACAACTATTAAAAATTTCATCAATCGCTTTCTCTTTTTCGCCATTTTTAATTTCTTCTATAATCGAATAACCAATGTTTCCCCAATCAGAAAGAGCAGATGCATACTCATTATATTCCTCATCCGGTAAGACTTTGGTTTTCTTTAATATTTCCAGCTGCGAATCCACTTCTGTAAGCAGCTTTTTTACATTCTGCTCATAACTGTCATAAGCAGATGTATCATTATTTAATGCCATTTCCCTGATATTTCTCGCTGACGTATTCACATTGATCCTGCAGATTTTTACCGCCTGATCCGCAGCATTGACATCATCTATATAATGTAACATATTAGCAAATAACACACCTATGACCACAATAGAAAACAGACCCGAAATCAACATCATACTAATGACTTTTCCGTAGCCATAGTTTATCCTCTCCTGCAGATGCATATTTTCCAATTTGTCTTTCATTGTACTCTTTTGTGACAACATAGATTGTTATTTCCTTTCTCTATTGAATTTTTGAATTTTTACTCTTATATACCAAATTCCATTTTCAAAGTCAATACGGTTTCGGTTCAATTTTTCATATTCTACTTTTCGCATAATATTCAGCACATCCCACGCAAAAAATTCAGCACTTTTACCAAAAAAGAAAACCACCACTCCCCGGCTCCCGGTTTGTGATGGTTTCCTGCTATATTATTCTGTCCACTTCTTAAATTCTTCATCCGTACATTTCACATAATGTGTCCCGGACACCAGATGATCCGTTCCCTTATTATAATCAATGCCGGAAGTCTTGTAATCGTAGCTCAGTGCCACACGATTTTTTTCCACGACCGGATTCGGTGCAGGTATCGCAGAAAGAAGGCTCTTCGTATATGGGTGGATTGGATTCTCAAAGATTTCCTCCGTTGTTCCGGTCTCTAAGAGATGTCCCAGATGAAGTACCCCGATGCGATCCGAAATATATTTGACCATGGAAAGATCATGTGCGATAAACAGATACGCGGTTCCTGTCTCCTGCTGGATATCCTTCATCAGGTTAACGACCTGTGCCTGAATGGAAACGTCCAGCGCAGAGATACACTCATCTGCAATGATCAGTTTCGGGTTCATGATCAGCGCTCTCGCAATTCCGACACGCTGTCTCTGTCCACCGGAAAACTGATGCGGATAACGGCCCGCATGTTCCGGCGCAAGTCCAACTTTTGCCAGGATGTTTTTGATCTTTTCCTCACGCTCTGCGCGTGTCTTGTACATATGATGGATATCTAACCCCTCGCCGATGATATCGCGCACCTTTTTTCTTGGATTTAAGGATGCCATCGGGTCCTGGAAGATCATCTGCATCTGCGTGCGCAGTGCCTGGCTGTTTGCCTTATTGATCCTGCCGCTGATGTCCATTCCATTAAAATTGATCTCCCCGGCGGTCGGATCATAAAGTCTTATGATACTTCTTCCGATCGTTGATTTTCCGGAACCGGATTCCCCGACCAGACCATATGTCTCACCCGGATAGATCTGAAAACTTACGTTTTCCACCGCATGCACGGTATAATTATTACTTACCTTAAAATATTGTTTCAAGCCTTTCACGGTAAGAAGAGGCTTACTGTTTTCATTCACCGTCATCGATCTTTGCCTCCTTCTTCATTCGCGCAATACGCTCTTTTAATTCAGGCGGCATCTCTGCCTTCGGTGCCCGCGGATCTAACAGCCAGGTAGCCGCATAATGTGTATCTGTCACCTGAAACATTGGTGGATCTGCCTTGTCGTCGATCTCAAGCGCAAACTGGTTACGCGGTGCAAACGCATCGCCCAGTTTTTCGTTTAACAGGTTTGGCGGCGAACCAGGGATCGTGTAGAGTCTCTCATCCGCAGTGTCAAGATCAGGCATTGCAGAGAGCAGTCCCCAGGTATACGGATGTTTCGGATCATAGAAGATCTCATTGATCATACCTTTCTCAACGATTTTTCCGGCATACATGACATTGACGTAATCTGCCACTTTGGCAACCACGCCGAGGTCATGTGTGATGTAAATAACGGAAATGCCTCTCTCTTTCTGTACCCTGCGGATCAGCTCGATGATCTTTGCCTGAATCGTAACATCCAGTGCAGTCGTCGGCTCATCACAGATCAGAAGATCCGGGTTGCAGGCAAGCGCGATGGCAATGACCACACGCTGTCTCATACCACCGGAGAGCTGGTGCGGATAGTTTTTCATACGTTTTTCCGCATCCTCGATACCAACCTCTTTTAACAGTTCTACTGCCTTATCCCAGGCTTCTTTCTTCGGTGTCTTAAAATGCCAGATCATACCTTCCATGATCTGTTTTCCGATCGTCATGGTCGGATCAAGACTCGTCATCGGATCCTGGAATACCATAGCAATTCTTTTTCCATTAATATGTCGTCTGATCCACTTTTTATCTTTTGTTAAAATGTCTACCGTCTGCGGTGTTCCATCCGCATGATGATAGGAAAATTCTATAGTACCGCCCGTTACTTTCGCATTGGATGCCAAAATACCCATGGCAGCTTTCATTGTTACGGATTTACCGGAGCCGGACTCACCAACGATCGCAACTGTCTCGCCCTTCATCAGGTCAATATTGACTCCACGGATGGCGTGCACGCTTCCTGCAGTCGTCTGAAACGTAATATCCAGGTCCCGTATTTTTAAAATCTGTTCTTTTGTCTCTGACATATACGAATCCCCTTTCTTACATTTCTTTCAGCTTCGGATCTAATGCTTCACGTAAACCATCTGCTACAAGGTTAAAGCTTAACATCAAAAGAGCCATTACAACGATCGGCGGAATGATCTGGTACGGATGTGTGGTAAAACTGTTAAATCCTTCGGAGATCAGTGAACCAAGTGAACACTGCGGCACCGGAATACCAAGACCTACGAAACTTAAGAACGCCTCGGTAAAGATCGCCGTCGGGATGGAGAACATTACCTGTGTAATGATCGGTCCAATGATATTTGGCAGAACTTCTTTAAAGATAATAAAGAAATTTCCTGCTCCAAGTGTCCGTGATGCAAGTACAAATTCCTGCTCTTTTAATTTCAGCATCTCAGCTCTTGCGATACGGCTCATGCCGACCCACTCCGTCAACATCAATGCAAAAATAATGGTAAGCATACCCGGCTGCAGTACCAGTAACAAAAGTGTTACGATTACAAGACGCGGAATACCGTTCGCGACCTCCAGAAACCGCTGCATGAACATATCGACTTTCCCGCCAAAATATCCGGAGATCAGTCCATAGCTCATACCGATCACCATATCGATGATAGCGGCTGCTACGGCGATAATCAGGGAAACGCGTGCACCGGACCAGGTACGTGTCCAGATATCACGTCCGAAGTTATCACTTCCGAACCAGTAGTAAAGATCATCCAGACCTTTTTCTTCATAGTAATTGATCTTTTTGGTTCCGGTCGTTGTTTTCATGCCTTCACTACCATCGAAGATACCAAGTTTTTCAAGACCTTTTACCCTCGGTGCAAAGTTCTTCTGTGTCAGTGACTGTTCGGAGTAACTGAAATCATTCATCCCCGGGCCAATAATTGCAAATACCGTAATGATAATGATCAGGATCAGACCGATCACTGCACTGATTTTTTTGAAATAGCGGATCAATACGTCTTTCCAGAAACTCTGTGCAGCAAAGTTGTCATCTAACGCAAGTTCGCCATCCGTATGTTTAAATTTAAAATCTGCCTCGACCGGTATGTAGCCGGCAGCATCAGTTCCCATATTCATGGTATTTTCCTGTGACACCATATCAGTCTCCTTTCTTTGCCAGACGAATTCTCGGGTCAATGATTCCGTAAAGGATATCTACCACAAGCATGATGGCAATGTACATTGCAGAATAAATAAAGCTTAATGCGATAACCACGTTGTAGTCGTTCGACTGAATGGCATTTACCAGAAGACTTCCGACACCCGGTATTGCAAATATTTTTTCAACAACCAGAGAACCGGTCATCAGATCGACGATCAGTGGTGCAAGCACGGTGATGATCGGGATCAGTGCATTTCGCAGCGCATGTTTAAAAATCAGCGCTGAACCCGAAATTCCTTTACTCTCCGCAAGCAGCATATAATCGCTGCCGAGTACTTCAAGCATTTCACTTCGCGTAAAACGGGCGATCGACGCCATCGTAAACATCGAAAGTGAGATACTGGGCAGCACGCTTGATCCGAAAATATCGCTCTCCGAAAACAGCATCGGGAACCATCCTAATTTAAATCCGAAGTTATAGCTGAGTGCCAGCGCAAACACATACGATGGCACCGACACACCGATAACCGAAATGATCGTCGCTAACGAATCCCATATCGTATCATGCTTTAACGCCGCAAGAAGCCCGAGCAGAAGCCCGACCACGGCACCGATCAACACCGCATATCCTCCAATACTGATGGAGATCGGAAGTCTCGTCTTTATCAACTGGGAGATTGGTGTATTCTTTGAGATATTGTAGCTTACGCCAAGGTCTCCTTTTAACATATTGCCTACATATTTCACAAACTGTACCGGCAATGGCTGATCCAGTCCATATTTCGTATACAGTGCTGCTCTCTGGTCTGCATTTAACTTCTCATCGTTGAATGGCGAACCCGGCATCAGCTGCATTAAAATAAACAGAACGAGCAAAATTGCAAGCAGCGTAAACAGAGACGTTACGATTCTCTTAAGTGCATATTTTTTCACGCTCTAATCCTCCTTGTTTTCCTCCTTGTTTTTCCGTTCACGACATAGGAAATTCCTGCCTCATTTCCTATAGCGTCAACAATATGATGAAATTGCCGCACCAAAGTTTTGCACTTTAGTGCGGCTATATTCATTTTCCTGTAAAACAGGATTTCTACTGTCTAAATTTCTTTATTCAGTCTTTACAGCATCTTTGTATACACGGTTGATAGCTACCGGATGATACTCAACGCCTGTTACTTTAGAAGAAAGCATCTCTGCGTTGCACTGTGTGTAAAGCGGATAAATAACTGCCTCATCCATAACGATCTTCTCAGCATCGTAAAGTCTTGCCCAGCGTCCCTCTGCATCTGTGCAAAGATCACCGGTTGTACACTCATCAATGATTGCATCGTAATCTGCGCTGCTCCACAGACCGTAGTTGTTAGAGTTATCTGTTACCCACATTCCAAGATATGTCATTGGATCTGCGTAGTCCGGTCCCCAACGTGTTAAACCTAACTGGAAGTTACCGTTCTGCATGTCTTCCACACGCTGTTTCTTCGGCTCAACAACCAGGTTTACGGTCAGTCCCGGAAGAGCTGTCTCCCACTGCTCTTTTAATACCTGCGCTACTTTCTGAGGTGCGTCATCTGCATCTACTACCATGTCTAAAGTGATCTCAGATTCACCAAGTTCCTCTAAACCTTTTGCCCAGTAATCTGCTGCTTTTGCAGTATCATAAGCACATACATCAGAGAATTTTGTCTGATCTTCGGAGAAGTCAGATCCGTCCGGACCTGCTGCGAACTGCATTGGAACTGCTGTGTATGTAGAAGCAGAACCATCTTTTAATACATCTGCTGTGATGGAATCACGGTCGATTGCCATTGTCATTGCAAGACGGATATTTAAGTTTGCGAGTTCAGGAACAGAATTCATATTCGGGCTGACATACCATAAGTAACCGGCACCAACGGTTGTGAATTCAGGATCATCTTTTACCTGATCAACCTGCTCACCGTTTACTAATGTTGTATCAAGCGCTCCTGTCTGGTAGCTCATTAATGCCTGCTGTGAATCCTGGATTACCTGATAACTTAATCCGGAAAGTTTTACTCTGTCGGTATCATAGTAGTCTGCATTTTTTGTTAAATGGAATGCAGTTGCTGCCGGCTGATAAGAATCCAGCACAAATGCACCGTTTGATAATACTGTCTCAGGACTTGTTGCAAATGTATCTCCACAGGAAGTAAAGAACTCCTCATTTACCGGATAGAAAGTCGGGAAATACATCAGAGAAGTGAAATAGCTGACTGGTACATTCAGTTCAACCTGAAGTGTATTGTCGTCTACTGCTGTCACACCAAGTTCACTCTTGTCTTTCTCACCTGCGATGATCTCTGCTGCATTTTTAATCTGACCGATATCGCTTAACATATATGCATACTCAGATGCGACATCCGGATCAACAGCTCTCTGCCATCCGAATACGAAATCTGCTGCGGTAACCGGTGTGCCGTTGCTCCATTTTGCATCGGTACGAAGATGGAATGTATAAGTTAAACCATCGTCTGATAAATCATAGCTTTCTGCGATTGCCGGAACTGCCTGTCCGTCTGCATCCATCTGCATCAGACCGTCGGTGTAATCAGCGATTACCTCAAAGGATGTTCCGTCGGTAGCCTGCTGCGGATCGAGTGACTCGACCGGAGTTTCAAGCATAACATTCATGTCTGATGCGCTTGCTGCGGCATCTGTTCCTGCAGCATCACCTGCTGCACTGCCTGTCTCTGTGCCTGCGGTTGTTCCCTGTGTTGCAGAAGAACTGTTCCCGCCACAGCCTGCAAGACCAAGCATCATTGTTCCGGCCATCAAAATAGCCAAAACTGCTTTGGTTTTTTTCATAATAGTAATCCTCCTTGTTTTGCGGAGCAAAATGCGACTGCCTTTGCAGGAGCAGAGGATTTTCCTCCTTGTTTTGCGGAGCAAAATGTCTGCTATGCCTGCATAGCATGTGCCTCTTGCAGGAGCAGAGGATTTTCCTCCTTGTTTTTGCGAAGCAAAAATCCGAGTCCTCTGACGAGGAGAGGATTTTCCTCCTTAATAAAAATGCGCAAAGATGGCTCTTTTCCTCTGCGCCCCTTTACGCTGATAACACTTTAGCACATCACATTACAAAATGCAAGTATTATGTTATACATTTTGTACTTTCGTACTATTTTTCCGTTAATATAATAGGTGAATAGCTTTTATTTTCCCTCACTCAAACAATCATGATTTTAAAATTTTTTGCCACCTTAATCCTATGATGTTGAGCTCAAATAGTGCAATTTGTCAATCAAAAATCTTGCATGTACTATTGTCATCCTATAAAGATTCGGGTGTCAAAAGGTGGTTTTCAATTTTGGGTCTGTCAAATTGCACAAAACCGAACTTGTTTTGTTCCGTTGTCCGAAAATAAGAAAAACTAAGATTTTCTAATTTTCTCCCAAAGTCACAAAAACAGTCTCGGCTTTGTGCAATTTGACAATCGCTAAGTTATGAACCACCTTTTGACACCCTAATCCTATAAAGAAAAAAAGCCCTCCAGCCATTAGATTTTTCATCTAACTTCTGGAGGGCAGTTCTCAAACTGGAGTTTTGTAACTAAAAACAACAAATCCATGCAAAAATACAGTCAATATTACTTTGTAAGATCCTTGATGACCTCTCCTGCAAGGATCAGTCCTGCCACAGACGGCACAAACGCAATACTTCCAGGGATATCACGGCGCTCGGTGCATTTGTGGACGGTTCCCGGAGGGCAGACACAATGTGACCGGCAGCTGATACTCATATCCTCGATCGGTCTTGTCGGCTGCTCTTTGGAATATACGACCTTTAATTTTTTGACCCCGCGTTTTTTTAACTCACGGCGCATGACACGCGCGAGCGGGCAGACTGACGTCTTGTAAATATCAGCCACCTCAAACTGGGTCGGGTCTAATTTATTGCCAGCTCCCATGCAGCTTATGACAGGCACATTGCACTCTTTTGCGCGCATGATGATCTCTAATTTTGCAGTGACCGTATCTACTGCATCCACGACATAATCATACTCAGAAAAATCAAACTCATGCGCATTTTCCGGCAGATAAAAACATTTTCTCGCTTCCACTTTTGCATCCGGATTGATCTCTAAGATACGCTCCGTCATCACATCAACTTTATATTTTCCAACCGTTTTTCTGGTCGCAATGATCTGACGGTTGATATTCGTCAGACATACCTTGTCATCATCCACGATCACAAAAGAACCGACTCCGCTCCTGGCAAGCGCCTCAACCACATAACCGCCGACTCCGCCGATTCCAAAAACTGCAACTTTTGCATTTGCAAGCCGTTCCATATTATCTGCACCCAGCAGTAACTGGGTTCTTGAAAACTGATTCAACATATCCTGTGCTTTTCTCCTGTTATTTCCTTATCTCTTAGGTCCTATTATCATTTGTGCAAAATTATTTTTTTCCATATCGGGAAGTTCATTCCTGCCTCTTGTACAAAATTATTTTTTCTCTATATCAAGTGTCTCATTCATACTTCCCATACGATATCCACTAAGGTCAAGCGTCACATAGGCAAATCCAAGCTGTTTCAGGTAAGAATAAATCTTTTCCCTGTTTTCCCCTTCTACCAGTTTTGCGATCTCATCCGGCAGCACCTCGATACGCGCAATATCCCCATGGATCCTTACGCGCACCTGATGAAAGCCCATATCCAGCAAAAGCTGCTCCGCCTTATCCACCATGCCGAGTTTTTCTTCGGAAATTGTCTCCCCATAGACAAACCGGGAGGAAAGGCATGCAAATGACTGCTTGTCCCAGGTTGGCAGTCCCATCTCTTTGGAAAGTGTACGGATCTCTTCTTTGTTCAACAAAGCCTCCCTGAGCGGACTTTTGATACCAAGTTCTGCAACTGCGACCAGTCCCGGTCGATAGTCACCATTATCATCCATGTTAGATCCCTCAGCCACGGCATTGATATGATATTCTTTTGCAATTTCCAGTATTTTCTCAAACAATTCATGTTTGCAGAGATAGCAACGGTTCTTCGGATTCTGGCGAAATCCCTCGATATCAAGTTCTTCCGACTTGCATACAATGTGTCTGATTCTCTGCTCCTTGCAAAACTGCTTTGCCTCCTCTAACTCCCTTTTCGGGAAAGAACAGGAGGATGCCGTAACTGCGATCACATGATCCGCACCAAGTGTTTCCTTTGCCGCTGCGAGCAGAAATGTCGAATCCACGCCACTGGAAAAAGCGACTGCAACACTGCCCAGTGACTTTAAATATTCCTGTAAATTTTTATATTTTTCCTGTACTGACTGCATAATAATCCTTTATTTCATATAATTTAATCTATTCTTACCACTGTATAATCGCCCATGGCATGACTGACATAAAAGATCAAATATACTTTTCCGTCGTGCACATAAGACTCTCCCATCGTCTCATCGGCTCCGTAATCGTCCACATCTCCGTCAAAATGGGTAAGACTTGCCGCAAGTGCTTCCTCCGTCGGTTCCATCCAGATGAAATTAAATTCCAAAATATCTTTCATCGTAATTTCAGTAGTCGGATTTCCTTCCGGATCCAGCACGGTATAGCCCTGTGCAGTATCTGTATTGTCTTTTCCGGCAAATAAAATTTTAGCCGTCTCATCCGGATCTGCAAAATCAGAAAATGTCATTTTTTCTCCGGTCTTCATGTTAATATTAACGGAAGTAAGTGCTGCAGAAGGATGCGCTGATCCTTCATAATCATAATAACTCTGACAGGTCAGAGAAAGCATATCCTTTGTCTGTTCCTGCACGGTATATGTGAGCACCACGGAATCATTTGCACCAGGGTTCATCTCCTCCGTATCTCCCGTCATTTCCCCGGCAGCTTCTTTTGCCATATTTTCAAAGTAAGTATTCCATTCTTCCTGTTTTTCGGTATCACTCCAGCCTGTAATCTTCGGATAAGAAATATCAATCAGATCCGTCTTTTTGTAGCTTACCATCTCTATCTGATAATCAGACTGTGCGTCCTGCCCTGCCTCTGTTGTGGCAGCGGCTTCTGTTTCGTCCTGTTCTGAATCCTCCGAAACCTGTGAGGTTTCTGGCTCCGTTTCATTCTGTACTGTAGTCTCACTGGTTTTCTGCTGATCCATAGAGCCTGCCGCACCAGTGTTTTTATTTTCACCACAGCCTGCTGCAAACGTGAGTGACAGTGATAATACCGTAATTAATATAAGATTTCTTCTTCTCATATAGATCCCCTTTTCTGCGCAGTTTTTTACACTGAATTCCTTTTCTTTTATAGATAAATTAGTCTGCCAGCATCTACTGCTCCAAAAACTTCACAATATCTTCCGGTTTTTCTGCAAAATTTGTCGCCCCGTGTTCAATCAGGAACTCCTTATCACGGAATCCCCAAAGCACTGAGATGCACGGCAGTCCTGAATTTTTTGCCGTCATGACATCCACATCCGAATCACCGATGTAGACTGCCGTATCCGCCGGTTTTCCAAGTTCTGCAAGTGCCGTGTGCACCATATCCGGCGCTGGTTTTCTCGCCACACCTTCGCGCTCCCCGATCGCAGCCTGCACAATGCCTTCGAAATAAATCTCGTTTAACTCTTTGACTGCAAAATCAATCTTATTCGAAACGATTGCAAGCGCATAACCTTTTTCCTTTAATTTGCGGAGCACCGGAACAACACCATCGTAAGCTCTCGTTTTGTCATTGCAGTGTTCTCCATAATACTTTTTAAAAACAGCAAATGTTTCTTCGAATTTCGGATTGTCAAATCCGCCCGGAACGGAAAGCTCCATCAGACGACGCACACCGTTTCCAACAAATGCACGCACTTCCCCGATCGTGCGCTCCGGCATCTGCATCGTTCGCAGCGCATAGTTTGTGGCATCTGCCAGATCCTCTAACGTATTTAATAAAGTTCCATCCAGGTCAAATACGACTGTTTCATATTTTTTCATAATAATCCTCATTTCTGCTTGTGATAAATCTTTTGATCCACACATATTTCCTTTTTCTAATTGACACTCACGTTTCCCGCAAGCACCTGCTTGTAATCTTCGTAATTCTTTGCAAGGAGTGCCGGTGTATCCAGTCCATACGGGCACTTACTCTTACATTTATTGCAGTGCAGGCAGTTCTCGATCTTTTTCATTTTCGCCTGAACCTCCGGTGTGAGCTGCAGTGCAGACGGAGAGCGGCGCAGCAGAAGCGACATACGCGCACAGTTATTGATCTCAATGCCCGCCGGACACGGCATGCAATAACCGCAGCCGCGGCAGAAATCGCCTGCCAGCTCTTTTCGGTCATTCTCGATCAGTGCACGGATCTCATCCGTCATCGTCGGTGGATTATCAATATATGAAATAAATTCGTCCAGCTCTTTTTCCCGCTGCACACCCCAGATCGGCAGTACATTTTCATACTGCGCCTCAAATGCATAGGCTGCCGCAGAATTCGTGATCAGACCGCCGGACAATGCCTTCATTGCGATAAATCCCATGTCTGCCTTTTTACATTTTTCCACCAGTGCAATATCCTTATCCGTTGCCAGATAGCAGAACGGAAACTGCAGTGTCTCATACAGCCCGGATTCGATTGCCTCCTCGGCAACCGCAAGCCTGTGGTTCGTGATACCGATATGACGGATCTTCCCCTGCGCCTTTGCCTCAAGCATCGCCTCATAAAGTCCTGTTCCATCTCCCGGTTTCGGGCAGAAAGAAGGATTGTGGAACTGATAGATATCAATGTAATCCGTCCTTAAATTATGTAAAGAAATCCCAAGCTGTTCCCAGAATTCGTCCGCATTTTTTGCCGCCGTTTTGGTCGCAATGTAGACTTTTTCATGCATTCCGTCGAATGCCTCGCCTAATTTTTCCTCACTGTCCGTGTAAAACCGCGCCGTATCAAAAAACGTAATGCCCGCTTCATACGCTTTTCTCGCCAGTTTTACCGCATCCTCCGTGCTGACTCTCTGGATCGGCAGTGCGCCAAATCCATTCTTATTTACTTTGATCCCTGTACTTCCTAAAACTACCGTTTCCATAACTCTTATCGTTTTCCTCCTTAAATCAATCGTGTTTTCACTACTATTTGCGCCCAACATCATCTATGCAACAGAATGCACACCCACGAACATTCTATTGTTTTAAATAAGGGAAAAATAACCCGCTCTTATTCCGCTTATCAAACATATTATTATACTGCAGTATCTCATAATTTTTCAGCCATTTTGCATCCTCGCCAGCCGCATCTTCCACATGTAAAAATTTGCCCTGCGATTTGGAATAAAATCCTCTCGAATTGACCGCCGGAATTTCTTCCATCATGTCGGCTAAAAACTGATTGTATGCCGGAAGCGCGATGCCCGCACGCTCTAATGCCAGCGTTGACAAATAATTAAGGCTCGTCAATTCCACACTTTCCTTGTCGCTGTCATAATTCGTCCAGATAAAAAACGGTACCGTATAAAGATTTTCCAGTTCCGACAGCGTCAGTCCTCCTAATCCTTTTCCATTCAGATACGGATAAAAACTGGATGACAAACTTGGCTGATGATCTCCAAAAAATACGATCTCGACCGGATCATCCACTTTTTCAAAATAAGATATCAGATACTCTAATGCCGAATCACTCTCGTGGATCAGCGACAGGTACTGGTTCACATCCGGATAATTGATACCAAGCATACGCGCCTTTTCATCAAAATTATCATATTTCTCCGTATAACCGCCGTGATTCTGCATGGAAATACTCATAATGAACAAATCCTCGTTGGATTTTTTACTCTCATAACGGTCAACGATTTTTTCGTACAGTTCCTGATCTGTAATATAGTCACGCAAAATCTTTGTCTGGTCAAAATCATCGATAAAATGTGTCTCATCAAATCCCATATTCGGATATACAATATTGCGGCTCCATCCGGTATCATAATAAGGATGCATTGCCACGCAGGTATAACCAATATTTTTCAGATTTGACACCAGAGAAGTCGGTGTATCCGTGATATACTGCTGATAAACAACAGAACCGCTCGGCAGAAATGCCATAGAATTTCCTGTCAAAAATTCCCACTCGGAGTTTGGCGTTTTAGCACCAAATACGGAAGAAAGTGCATGCCCTTTGATCGTATTGTCTTCCAGTGAATCGTAAAACGGTGTCAGATCAATATTCGTTGAGAAATTACCCACCACACTGAGATCCGCATAAGATTCACTCATAACCACTATAATCGTCGGCTTCTTCCCAGTCTCTCCGGAATCTGTACCCGTCTCTTTGCTATACTGATCCTCCAGTTCCTGCACTGCCTCTTTCGAATACCCCTCCGGTTCCGCAATAAAGCAGTCGCGGATGCTTAGCACAAAATTTAAAATATAACCGTTTCTGTAACTTCCTTTTTGTTCCCAGGTCTCTGTCACAACACCCTGCGTATGTTTTCCAATGTATACACAACACAGCACGGCAAGTGAAATGCACACGATCGACATCGGAATCCTTTTCTTAAAGGATACGTGTAATTTACGGATAAATGCAACATACAGCGTGGAAAGAAGTATGACATAGCCCGCCCTTGCATCCAGAACAAATTCATAATTCCCTGCTACGGAAAGTCCCGTCTGGATAGATTTTAAATCACTGAAAATAAACTCATTTCCACGAAACAGATACACAAAATAGTTGATCCCGGCAAGGGACAACAGTACAATATGCGAAATCAGACAGGTCAGTCCTGTATTGTTTGTAAATATCTGAATGACCAGAAAAACTACCAGACAGCACAATACATTCAAAAACATTTTATTGTCGGATATTTTTGCTCTCAGTTCTGCATCCAGTAACAGATACTGGATATGATATGCTGTAAAAATGCCGCCTGTCCCAAGCATGATCGCACTCCACAGCCATGACATTTTTTCATTTAATTCAATCTTTAAACTTTTAATTCCAAAATAAAGTACCCCAAACCCGAACAGTACCCATACCGGAAACCTTATCACTGCAAACATCACTGCTGCAAACACCATTGCCACAGCAAGCCGGATCAGATTCTCTTTTTCAAAATATAACTTTATCTTCATGATTTCCTCATATTTCCATCTTTTATCGTCTCTTTTTCAACAAAGTTATTCTATCATTACATACAGATTTGTCAATTTTGTGAAGATTAAACTTTTCTTAGTTTTTTCTTTGATTTCTCATTCACTGAATTTTTTGTATACACAAAATACCCCCTAAGCAGTCTGGGGTATTTGCCTTTTCTGCTTAAGGGGTACCACACATATCCATACTCTGTATGTTACTTTCCGTTCTCCGGTTTTTATTTTGTCTGTTTTTTAAAGAAATCATCGATCGCTGCATGCAGTTTTTGCGCATCCATACTCTTTAAAAGATAACCGTCCGGCTTTAACGACATGACTTCCATGACCGTCTGGGCATCATTTTTTCCGGTAAGAAAAATGATCGGTATATTCTGGAATTCCGTATCTTCTCGAATCATCTGCATGAACTGTTTACCATCCACTATTGGCATTTCATAGTCTAATAAAATCAGATCGGGAATATTTAAGGCGAGATATTTGATCGCCATCTCGCTGGAATTAACAGGAATGACCTGATATTTATCTTCCAGCAGTGTTTTGATGGTTCGAAGGATCACTCCGGAATCATCCACCGCCAAAATAGTTTTTTTCTTCATTTTATAATATTCATCGACCTGCTTTTTGATGTTTTCCACCATCTCCACCACATTGATCGGTCTTATAAAAATGTCTGTAAACATCTGTTTTGGAAGCGTTTCCCACAATTTTTCAAGTTCTTCCACATTTCCCATGACAAACACAGGCGTTTTATGCTTGATTGCATGATCTACGATCACTTTAACCCCAACCGCCTTTAATCCCGCAATAACCCTGTCATGGTATCTGTCAATTCCATAATCTCTTCCAGCGATACATCCGCCACATAAACACGCAGCTGATCCATGGATTCCCTGATGCATTCCGGAACCTGATATTCTTCAAGTTGTTCCATGATCTGATCCACTCCATCAAGGTCAAACTGTTCTATGCACTGGTGTATCTGCTGTAATGCAGTGATCCACTCTCCGTCCGAAAACTCTTTTTTTGCATCCTCTTCCTTCTCTGCATAGGGGCGCAATATATTTTTTAAATCACGGTACAGGGTAAGCACATCCGGTGTTTTTTCCTCTAACACCTCTGTCTTACCCTGTTTTCCATAATCCTCAAGTTCCTTTGCTGCCTCCGACAACGGTACTGCACCGATCAGAAGTGCAGAACTTTTTAGCGCATGTACTTCAATGACATAGTCACTGATCAGCCCTTCTTTCAGGCACTGTTCGATCTTATTTGCCTTACTGTCGATCGTGCGGTAAAAAATCCGGATTGTTTTCATAAGTGCTGCTTTCGAACCACAGCGCTTTACTCCCTCCTCAAATGAAAATTCCGTCTGCGGATTTTTCGGTTGTATCTCACTGTCGGAAATGTCATTCATAAGAAGTTTCCTTGCTTCTTCCCCCGAAACTTCCTGCACAAGCTCCTTAGGAAGCCACAGCCTTAATTGATTACAGATCCTGGTAAAATCGATCGGCTTTGCAACAAAACCATTCATTCCCGCATTCAGAAATTCTTTTCTTGCATCCACCATTGCGTTTGCAGTAAGTGCAATGATTGGTAATTTTTTATACCTTTCATCCGGAAGTTCCCGGATCTTTCCGGTTGCCACAATGCCATCCATGACCGGCATCATATGATCCATCAGCACCAGATCATACTGATTCTGCTGAACCATAGCAACTGCCTGCATACCGTTTTCCGCAGTATCGATCTGCATCTGAAGCGGCTTTAACAGATCTTTCGCCACCACAAGGTTCAGGTCATTATCATCAACAAGCAGAATATGTGCTCCCGGTGCAATGAACAGACTCTCTGCCTCTTTTTCAATCACACCGGATTTCTGCTGTTCATAATTCACCGCAGACATTGGTGTAGGATCAACAATCGTCTGTTCTATCGTAAAGTAGAACTTACTTCCCTTTCCATATTCGCTTTCTACTTCAATAACTCCTCCCATCATATTGACTAAATTCTGCGAAATTGTCAACCCCAGGCCGGTTCCTTCCACATAACGGTTTCTGTCTATTTCCACACGTTGAAACGCATCAAACAATATTTTCTGGTCCTCTTTACGGATTCCGATCCCGGTATCCTCCACCGCATAATATAGCATTACTTTGTCTGCATTTTTCTGTCTGACACGTACAGTAAAACGTATGGAACCTTTCTCTGTATACTTAATAGCATTGTTTACCAGATTGGTAATGATCTGGCGGATGCGTCCCATATCCCCTTTTAATGTACATGGAATATCCGGATCAATATCATAGATCAGTTCCAGCGGACAATTTGCTATCCTGTTTTCCATACTGATCTTTAGATCATGAAACAGAGAAAATGTATCATACGGTTCGTCAAACAGCTGCATTTTTCCTGACTCCATTTTCGAACAGTCAAGTACATCATTGATAATCGTTAACAATACACGACCGGAGCTTTGGATATTTAACAGGTACTCCTGCTCTTTTGGAGAATGTTGTGAGCGCAGCAAAATCTCTGTAATTCCGACAATGGAGTTCATCGGCGTACGGATCTCATGTGACATATTTGACACAAAATTAGTTTTCGCACGGTTGGCATCCTCTGTCTGCAATACAAGTTCTTTCATCAGGCGGTTCTGATCCATGATCTTTGTGATATCAACAACCGTCAACATATATCCCTGTGTAAACTCATCTTTTTTCAGTGCAGTCTCCTCAACCTGATAATGTCTGTTATTCCAGTCAAAGAAACCCTGACTTCCCTTCAGGAATTCATAAATCTCCCCATCTCCGTAATAATCACCACTCTTTTTAATAGCGGCAACAAAGCTTTCAGCCATCGGGTTTAAGAAAAGGAAATGATGATCCGCATCCGTTACCACTAATGCTTCGTTCAGATTATCAATAATATAATTTTTGGCGTTTTTGACCGGATCAAACAAACCGTATTTTACAACAGCAATACTCAGGAATATACAGGATAAAAGGATTCCAAGAGGCGTGGGATCATCGCCTTTCAAGATTCCCAACAGACGCAGAGACAGCAGGATCATTGGAGACAGCATCGCCGCAACCATAAGAAAATGAATTTTGCCTTTATTCGGCATACTTCTCTGTGAACAATACGAAGAAATGATAATACTGATACTGGTCACGATCTCTGCCAGTAAAAATGCCATATAAACATAATACATTGGTGCTGCGGATATTTCCAGTGTATATCCGCTTAAAATTGCCTTAGACGGGGACAGCCAGTAATCTTTATAGTACAAATGATGATAATCAACTGTCGCAATCAAAATATAGAATCCCACATTCACGGCAAGAAGCGTGTGGATAAACCATTGTGGAATTTTTATATTTCTCCAGCGCATTATAAACATCAGGGCACAGTAATTGCCGAAACATTTTCCAAGATACTCCATCTTCCCGATCACGATCAGTGTTTCTTTCTGACCGCCCGCAATGTAAATACTTTTTGCCACAAGTGTCACCAGACAACAGGCAATCGTCAGAATAAGTTCCCCTTTATAGTTTGTATCTTCTTTCCGGAAAACGATCACCAGTAAAGCAAAAGCCACAAGGACACCAAATATGTGAAGTGCCAGCCATTCAATCGCAAATGTCATAACTTACGCTCCCCCTTTTGCTCCTGCACATAAATAGTACATTTTTACCATTGTACCAAGTCGCTAGCGCGACGGCTAGCCCCCAATACATGAAACCACTACTTTTTCAAAAAAAATAGCAGTTTTTGTGTATATGTTGTATTGTTGAGATACCCCTACCTTAACAATAAACAATACGCACAAACTGCTATGCTTATGTTACCATGGATTTTTAAACTCAACAACCACATATCTGTTCTTTTTATCCGTCCACCTCCTCTTTTTGAAATGTTTCTATTTTCTATTACATTTCAAAGGAGATTTTATCATGGACAATTATTTAAATTCTTTTCGGGAAATGATTTTCCTCCGTGGTCTTACTGACCATACTCTTAAAAATTACTGCACCTATATCAGGGCTTATCTGGATTATCTTTCCACCTGCCTTCACAAACTTCCGGAAGATGTTTCCTGGCCGGAACTCCGTGATTATATCAAATGGCTTCAAAATTCCAGAAATCTTTCTGACCGTACCATAAACTGTGCTATTTCACAGCTGCGCTTTTTTACCCTGTATGTCCTTCACAAACCGTGGGATGATACCCAGCTTCCTATGCGCAGATTTGACGAATATCTTCCATTTGTCCCTTCCAAACAGGAAGTTTCCATCCTTATTGATTCCATGCCGGATTTGAAGCAGAAGGCTATGGTTGCACTCATGTATTCTTCCGGTCTGCGTATTGGCGAAGTTTGTCATCTTCGTTATGAAGATATCCAACGCCAAAACATGCGCATCCATATCAGGCATGGCAAAAACCGTTCTGACCGCTATGCGATTCTGTCCAAACGTGCTTTGGACATTCTGACTGCGTACTGGTTTGCCTTTGGTAAACCGGTTGGCTGGCCTTTCCCTAAACAGCATGATTCTTCTAAACCGATCGATACGTTCTATTTATCCCGCCACATTCACGAAGCAGAGCGCTCCCTCGGATGGGAGCAGCGTATTACCTGTCATTCCCTGCGCCATGCTTTCGGTACACATCTGTACGAAGATGGTGTTGACCTGCTGACAATCAAAGCGCTCCTTGGTCATAAGTCTATAAATTCTACCACGATCTATGTTCATCTTGCTTCGAACGGCACGTCGGATGCAGTCAGTCCTTTTGACCTCATGGGAGGTGGGCATGCGCAGTAAGATACAACAGATATTTGACTCCGGATGGGATTCTTATACATCTTCTTTCCAGCCTTCTGTAGTCCAGGGGAAAGCTGCACATTCCATTACCGCCTGCAAAAGTAGCTCTCTTGGCCGCAACATTTCCCAGTGTGAAGATTGTGGGCATGTGGAGATCCACAATAATTCCTGCCGCAACAGGAACTGCCCCAACTGTCAGGCTGTGCTTAAGGAAATCGGAAGTCATTGATACCCCCTATTTCCATGTGGTTTTTACAGTGCCGGCTGAACTTAATCCTTTGATTTATGCCAATCAGAAACTTCTGTATACGCTTTTGCACAAGTGCTCCTCTGAAACACTTTTGGAATTATCCTCTGACAAAAAGTACCTCGGAGCAGCACCCGGCATTATCCAGGTCCTGCATACATGGGGACAGACTTTAAATTTCCATCCGCACATCCACTGCATCATCACAGGCGGCGGTCTGACTAAAGATTACAATCTCAAGATGTCGACCGCACGCTTTTTTATTCCAGTGAAAGTGCTTGGATCTAAATTCCGTGGTAAGTTCCTTGCTTATCTTGAATCTTACCACCGGCAGGGAAAACTGTTCCTTCCATCTTCCTGCCATAAACTGCGCAATTCCCACGCATGGGCAGAATTCAGGGACAGTCTTTATCAGAAAGCGTGGTGTCCCTACATCAAAGAAACCTTTAACGGTTTTGGCAATGCCATTGAATATCTTGGCAGATATACCCACCGTATTGCCATTACCAACTCACGCATTGTCTCTGTTACGGAAAATGAGGTTTCCTTCCGGGCAAAAGACTACAGATCCGGAGACAAAATCCTTGTCCGCATAACACCGGTGGAGTTTATCCGCCGTCTGATGATGCATGTGCTCCCGACCGGGTTCCAGAAAATCCGGTACTATGGTTTCTTAAACAATCGCCAGAAGAAGAAAAACCTCCACATCATTTTCCGGATTCAGGGACACCGGAAATTTGTGTCCCTCTTTACCAATTCTTCTGTTGCAGAAATAATGAAAACCGTTTGGAAGTATGACATCAGCCTGTGCCCATGCTGTGGAAAAAACAGCATGCGGCATATTGGCAGGAGCTTTGCCCTCCAGGATTAAACATCTGTTCCCATATGTTTTTCAAAGCCCCCCTGCAGAGGGCTTGTTTGCCATGTCTCTTTTTATTCCGGCAGGATAACATACCTTATAAATTAACGTAAGACCCTGTCATGACGTTATTTTTGAAGGAAGGGCAGACGTATTCAATCCCCATAATGTACTGGCTAAAATTCCGCGACCTGGTACAATCATGAAGAATCACATTTTGAGCAACTGTAGTTTATGCACAGTTGTTCTTTTTTGATTGCTCAAACTGTGATACTTCACTTAAGAATTATACCATAAATCATTTCAATTTCTTTTTTATTTTCTTCCAAATTTGCATTTTTGTTTTAGCTTAATAGTATATACAACATTCTCTATATCTCAGGCAAATACTGCATAAAATAAGACTGATTCAGCTAAAACACTTTCATGCTAAATCAGTCTTATTTACGCCTTATTCTATAAATCCACCGCAACTTTCACGAAAACAGTATTCTTCATGTAATATCCTGTTAATTGGCATCTGTATATTTTTATCCAATACCGTCATTAACAAATCAAGTGCTGTTTGGGCCAAACACTCCATCGGTAAATAAACACAACTTATCGTTGGAGACAAATAATTAAAATAGTTATAGGTACCATAAGCTAATATTTCCATATCATCAGGAATCCGTACACCTGCTTTCTGACATGCATTCCATGTACCAATTACCTGTTGCGGCATAGATATAAACATTATACTTGGATAATCTTTCCCCTCTATGATTTCCTTCATGGCAATAAATCCGCCTTCATAGTCACGTTTTGGAGTATCTATGACCCACTGTTCCTTTATTTGAATTCCATATTGTCTGCATTGCTCCAAGAATCCCAGTTTACGAATGGTTGCACCTCGTCCCCGTTGATGGCTTCCAATATATCCTGCTGTTTTATGTCCACGTTCCATAAACAACCTTGCAATATTCTGCCCAACTGCGTAATCGTCAAGACAAATGGAATGTAAATTTTCTTCTCTTCGAAGCAGTACCACGATAGGAAGATTTAATACACTATTATTCAGAAAATCCTCATCCACATCAGTTATTCCATATACAATGACACCGCTGAACTGTTGCGAAGTAAGCAATTCTCGTTCCTGAAACAACTTATCTGGATGAAAAAAACGAAAAATGAATTCCACACGATATCTTTTTGAATCAGCTTCTTCCTAGAGGTGTCGATATATACTGCTCATTATCTCATCCGCATACAAATAATTCCAAAAAACACCAACAACTCTCTCTGGCATTCCATTACCTGCATTTCTTAGTCTTCTTGCAAATATATTCGGTTGGTAATTCATTTCCTGTGCTACAGTTCGCACTCGTTCCTGTGTTTCCTTGGAAATACGCATAGCATCGCCTCGTCCATTTAAAACGATAGATACCGTTCCTACAGAAAGACTAAGTTTTTCAGCAATTTCCTTGATTTTAACATTATTGTTAGTAGGCATATTCCTTCCTTTCCATATTGAATTCTTATAAATCATTTATACTGGTATTTTAGCTAAAACGAAAACGCAATATATAAAAGTCCATATAGATGCTACTATTCAATCTTCACAAAGAAATTCTTTATAAATATTGTAAACATATTAACTCACGAAAGCAATAGACAAATCAGAAATTATAAACAAAAAACAGCTGCCACACCATATTTATAGTGCAACAGCTATTTTATTCTCTAATCTGAATCTGCTTAAAATTGCCAAACCATAGACAAATGTCCTATCCGTCAATTGTCTGCATATTAATAGATGTTTATTTTCAATGAAGCTAAACCACAACACCCTTTTGTAACATGATATTGGCGTACAAAGCACCCTCTCCCGTGGCGATGATCGCATATGCTTTCCGTGCCTCTTCATAAAATGCAAAGCGTTCAATCTGTCCAATGACTGCATCACCGCGTTCATCCTTCTGCCGGACGATTCTGCTGTATTCCTCCCAGATCGGTGTCTCTACCGCATCTCCGGGCATAACCTGCATGAGATTCACCGGATGCTCTACATAGGTATCCAGCGGGAACAACTGCAGAACTGCCTCAAGGATTTCACTGGTTCCATGACCGTCCATCCGGATGACAATTGCATCTTTTCCCATGGATTCGGCCGGGAAATTTCCATCCGCAATAACCAGTCTGTCACTATGCCCCATTTCGCATAAAACCTTTAATAACTCCGGTGATAAAATTTTAGGAATTCCTTTTAACATATAAACCTCTCTTCTTAATTCGTATTACGTCGTAATCACTCCGTTTTCGTCCCAGAGATCTTCCCAGCCTTTGGCATCTTCCCACAAAAATACCTGTCCCTTCACCAGACGACAGTTCCGGTCTTCCTGCCGGATTTCCTCCATCTCTTCGTCTGTCAGCGGATCACAGGTGGTACATTTCAAGTTGGAAATGTACTGGCTCTCCTTCACAGAAAAAGGAATCGGTACCTGCCCGCGCTGGACTGCCCATTTCAGACAGATCACAGCAGGGTGCACCTTATGTGCTTTAGCCGCTTTTACCACTGCAGGGAGCTCCATGTCTGCCACATCCTCTGATGTTCTGTCTCTTTCCGGTCTGGACGGTGAGCCGATCGGACAGTATCCAATGGGAAGAATATGATGCTTGCGTGCATAATCAAACAGCTCCGGCTGCTGGAAGGAAGGATGCAGCTCCATCTCAAGCGCTGCCGGCTGTATCCTGCAGAGTGGAAGCACCTTTTCTAACTTCGGAATCGTCATATTGCTCATTCCGATGTAGCGGACAAGTCCCTGATCCACCAGTTCCTCACACTGTCTCCATACAGACATAAACTCCTCAAGTGAAAACGGTCTGGAATCCGGATTTCTCGCATCTCCGCTGCATCCCGGAGCATGATAGTTCGGGAATGGCCAGTGTACAAAATACAGGTCTATTGTTTCAAGTCCCAGATCCTTCAGACTCTTACGGCAAGATTCCATAACCTGTCCCTGCCCGTGCATATCATTCCAGACCTTGGAGGTAATGAATAAATCCTGTCTCTGTACCACTTTTTCTTCAAAAAGCCTGTGGAGCACCTGTCCGATCTTATCCTCATTCTGATATACAGAAGCACAGTCAATCAGCCGGTAGCCGTATTTCACCGCACCATATACTGCTTCTGAGACCGCATCTGCACCGTATTTGTCTGAACCGAAGGTTCCCAGTCCCACACAGGGAATTTTTTCACCACTGTATAATTCCCTGGTCGGAATTTTGCTTTGTTCCATCACATCAATCATTCTTTTCCTCCACATGAATCCTGAAATACGACTGCAACCTTGCCACACTGTCCTCCAGCCATAAGCCGGTATGCTTCGTCTGCCTGTTCAATCGGGAATTCATGGGTGATCAGATCCTCCGGATGAATGTTCCACCGGACCAGTCTCTCCACAAGTTCTTCCATTCTCCAAAGCGAAGTTACCCAGGATCCATAGATCGTCTTTTGTCCATGGATGATATCCGGACTTGGATTGAAGGTGCAGGTTCCGCCTTCTCCTACGAATGCGATTTTACCCCATTCTCTGGTCGCACGTATAGCAAGCTGTCTTCCTGCATCGTTTGCAGAAGCATCAATGGCTCTTTCAACGCCCTTGCCATCCGTAACCTCCAGAATCTTTTCCAATGTATCCTCTCCCGGTTTAAACACATAATCGGCAAGTCCCAGCTTCTTTGCAAGATCAATCCGGTAATCGTTCATTTCAACACCGATCAGCTTATTGGCTCCCAATGCCTTGGCAAGCATCAAAGCTGCCAGTCCTACCGGTCCAAGACCTGTGACTAAAACTGCATCGTTTCCACAGATACCGATTTTTTCGATTGCTTCGTATACGGTACCAAATCCGCAGGCCACCTGTGCCCCATCCTTATAGGTCAGCTCATCCGGCAATGCTATGAGGTCTTTTTCCTCAGCAAGAATATAGGGTGCCATTCCGCCATTACGCTGCCAGCCATAGGCCTGACGGAATCTGCTCTTACAGGAAATGTAATATCCTCTTCTGCAGTCATTGCAGACACCGCAGCCTGATATATGATATACAATGACACGGTCACCCTTTTTGAAGCGTTTCAAGCCTTCTCCTTCTTCCACAATAATACCGCAGGGCTCATGTCCGGCAATCATACCGGGAATATAGCCTTCCGGTCCTTTCCCTGTATGTTCCCTGTAAATACACCGGATATCGCTGCCACAGATGGTGGTTGCTTTTGTCTGAATCAAAACCTGTCCATGTCCCGGTACCGGAATTTCAAAATCCTTTAATTCTACGGTGCTGTTTCCCGGAAGAACAGCTCCCTTCATCAACATTTTCACTGCCATAATCATACCTTCTTTCTTCATTTAACATGTATGTCACTTTTGTTCCCTCTGTTACGGATCTGATACTTTCTGATATCTGCGCGCTGTTTCAAATAAAGTACTTTATACTGTAATTATAAGCTCCTCACATAAAATTATTAGTGTCATATCTGCCGTTTTTTACAAAAATATGTCGTATTATTATAACTTTCATGTTATAATATCAGTGCTTCCCTGTAATCAGGAGCAGGTGCTTTGAGCTTCAGACTGTAATCGCTCAGCCACATCATCCATAAGCTGCCGGACGATGCAGACTGACTAAAATATAAGAAGGTGTAATTCTATGAAAACCTCATATCATGATATTGATATCCATTTTTCAGTTGAAAATGTAAAGATCCACGCGTTGAATATTGTATTTGAGCTTTTTACCAGGACGATTCCCACCCATAGCCATGGGAATCACTGTTACGAAATCCATTATATTCCGGCCGGTTATGGGAAGCTGGTCGCAAATGGGCAGTATTATGACATATCGCCCAATACTCTTTTTGTCACGGGTCCCCACATTGAACATGCTCAGACACCGCTTCAGTCAGATCCCATGCAGGAATATTGTGTTTATTTAAAAATACGAAGCCAGTCTGCCGGAACAAAGAACACACCTGTCATCAGCGCTTTTACCTCTGCTCCCTTCTGGATCGGCAAGGATACCCAGGGAATAGATGCCCTGATGAAACAGCTTTTTTATGAACTGGGGCACTCCTATATAGGACAACAGGATCTGATCCGGATTCTTTTATCCCAGCTGCTGATTTACACTGTCCGTAATTATGAAGATCACCCTGTTTCCAATCTGTTTCTTTCGCACAACAGCATGGCTGACTCCAAATCTGTTATTATTGACGAATATTTTCTCTATGAATACCAGACCCTGTCCTTAGAGGGATTGTCCCAGAGACTGAACTTAAGCGCAAGACAGACGCAGCGTCTTCTGATGGAACACTATGGGAAATCCTTCCAACAAAAAAAGGCCGAAGCCAGAATGTCCGTTGCCGCCATTCTGCTCTCCGACCAATCCTTAAGTATCACAGACATTGCAGAAAACCTGGGATACTCCTCTATTGAACACTTTTCTTCCTCTTTCCGGAGATTCTACAACACAAGTCCCCGGGAATTCCGGAAGCACCTGTCATAGTTATGGGTAATCATTCACCGTCCTATGCCAGTTCAAAGGAACGCAGACTCGGTGCTCCATCTCCCCGGTAAGTCAGGTAAATTGCCTGTACGCCATCCGGTATGGAAACCGGTGCCGTATATTTTTCCCAGACATTCGTATTCTGTACCGGCAGCTTTGCAAGTACCTCTCCGTTCCATGACGTTTTCACCTCAAAGAAGCCATTTCCATAACCTCTTACCCAAATACTGATCTCACGGATATCCTCACACAGGAAGTATTTAAAGCCCGCTGTAGCTGATTCCGTAAAATTGGCGATATATCCCGGCTCCTCATCTCCGTCCCTGCCATCCTGCATGACTCTTGGGACATTGCTTTTTCCTACATATACAGACGGCACATCCGTAAAGAGATTACAAGCCAGATATGCCGGATACTCTCCCTTTCCCTTCAAAGGTCCGCCATTTAAGCCACAGGAAGTAATCTCTGCCTGTTCGATGCTTCCATCTTCCCGGATGGTAAGCTTCTCCGCACATCCCTGCCGGCTGTACCATGTATTATTCGTATGGCGATGATAGAAAATATACCAGTCTTCACCGATCTGTACCATGCTTCCGTGATTATTCGCGCCATAGGCCGCAGGCATATCCGCCGGCTTATAGCTGTCGATATGCAGGTCACAGTTACTGACAATTACTCCTCCATAAACGAAACCACCTGTAGGATGATCACTCACCGCATAACACAGCTCGTGCATTACAATCGATGAATAGATAAAATAATAGGTATTATCCCGTTTCCGTATGGAGGGAGCTTCAAAGAACTCATGTCCCTCAAATCCGGTTCCTGCACTGTATTCACAGCCGGGTGCCACACGCTGTGGCGCCTTTTTAATGGTCAGCATATCCGGACCGAGCACCGTCATCATAGCTCCGGTACGGGACTTATCTCCCCGCGCACAGAAGCCGGTATATAGATAGGTATCCTCCCCTTCCGTTAGTACTCCGGGATCAAACTGCGGTTCATCCCCCGGCTTTTCTCCCAGACGGGTACCATCTTCATAATGTACATATCCGTAGAATTCGTAGGTTCCTGCCGGTGTATCACAGACTGCAACCGAAACTATAGATACATGATCCAGTACATAATACAGATAATATCTTCCGTCCGGCCCTACCGTAACATCCGGTGCATACAGGCACATCTTCCCATCCCGGTTTAACGGATCTGAGGTCTTCGGATAGATCACTCCCTCATACCGCCAGTTGCCAAGATCATCCACCGGTGCCGACCAGCAGACATAGTCTCCCATACAGAAAACATATCCGTTATAGAAATCATGGGAACCATAAATATAAACACGGTCTCCAAACACATAGGGTTCTCCGTCCGGAATGTATTCCCATGACGGTAAATAAGGGTTAAATGCTTGTTTTTCATTACTGTTTCCTCCTGTAAATTTTCCTGATCTGTTTATTGCCTGGCACGCGCAACTTCCTGCTTCAGTATACTACATATCTGGTCGATATCTTCCTCTGTATGGTCTGCCGAAAAAGAAATACGGATGCAGCTCCCTGCCCGCTCTTTGGTAAGCCCCATCGCTGTGAGCACATGGCTTGGTTCCACAGAATGGGTATTGCAGGCTGCTCCGGTGGAAACAGCGATTCCTTTCAGATCCAGAAGAAGCATCAGCGTTTCACCGGACACATCTTCAAATCCCAGATTTACAATTCCCGGAATCCTGCTTTCTAAATGACCGTTCAACCACATTCCTTCTACATCCTGCAAGCCATCCAGAAGACGTTTCCGCAGACGTTCCAGCTTCTGCGTCTGTTCCTCCATAGTTGCCACACTGTCGCACAGTGCCTGTGCCATGGCAGCTGCTCCCGGAACATTTTGTGTACCTGGGCGCTTTGTACGTTCCTGACTTCCACCAAACATCATATTTGCCACTGGAATTTTCTTATCCACATACAATGCCCCAATCCCTCTTGGTCCACGGAACTTATGCGCTGATAGAGAAAACATTCCTGCTCCCAGTTCTTTCACATGAACAGGAAGATGTCCGGCAGCAGCCACTCCATCAACATGAAGCAATATATTCCGTTCCCTGCACAGCTGTCCGATTTCGGCTATCGGTTCTATCGTTCCCACTTCATTATTCACATACATTACCGCAACAAGAATGGTGTCCTGTCTGCAGGCTGCTTTTAGCTCCTCCATGGATACCCGTCCCCATGGATCCACCCCGATCTGTGTGATTTCAAATCCTGCCTTTTTAAGCGCCGGAATACAGTTTAAAACCGCATGATGCTCTATGCTCGAAAAAATCATATGGTGTTTTCCCATTGCTTTCCCATACGCTGCTGCTGTAAAGATCGCCTGATTATCCGCCTCGGTTCCTCCCGATGTAAAATAGATTTCTTCCCGGTCGGCTCCGATGCAGGCGGCAATTCCATCCCTCGCCTCCTCCAGGACGCGGGCAGCCTCTCTCCCGCAATGATGCGAACTGGAAGGATTTCCATAACAGGTTCTCATACACTCTGTCATCACTCGCAGCGCCGGTTCAGATATCGGAGTCGTTGAAGCACAATCTGCATATATCTCTTTCATTCTTTTTCCTTCCTGTACAGAATATCCTGTTTATGGTACAATTGACAACAATAAGGTTTCAATAAATCAAAATTGATGTAAAGGATATATTATGTTTTTAAAAGCCAAAAAGAAACGTTATCTCACCGTTACATGCCATGAAGCCGTTCTCTATGAAGGATATTGGACAGAGCTTCCACTGGCAGAAGAAATTATTCTTGAGAAAAGTATCGAATTCTTCAATGACAAAGAACCCTGTGCAATCCACAGAGGTGCTGTGCATCTGCGCCTTCTGGCCGAATTGGAGCAGCTTTTCTCATCTTCCGGTTTCCAAAGCCTGTTCTGTCTCTACACCGGTTTTCCTTCAGATTGCAGCATTCAGTTTTCAGAAAAGTAACGGTACCGACAGCATAAACATATCTTAAATTGTCAATAACAAACAGGTTAGTCCGGCCGGGAATCCGGTCAGACTAACCCTTTTAAATGCTCTTATTTTCCCTGAGCTTCCATATATGCGTCATAAGTGCGCTGGTACGCAGCGACATACTCGTCTACACCCATGCTCTTAAGTTTTTCGATATAAGCATCCCAATCCTTTTCAATATCCAGACTTCCATCAATAAACTGTACTAAAGCCTGATTTACATAACCACCAATCGTCAGAGTTCCTTCTGTTACAATCTTTGCATCCTCTCCCTCAAAGGACAGGTTCGGAACCAGTGTATCCACATCGGGTGCATACTGACTGTAAAGCTCTGCACACTGCTGGAAGAAGTATTCTCCAGAATGACTTGGATCTGCAACTCTCATGTTTCCTCTAAATTCAGCCGTTGAGCCTTGAATCATGGCATCCGGTGTATACCGATAATTTGCATATGTCTTGGACAATCCACCATCTTTTACATAATCGAAATCCTCAGGAACGGTAATCTGTTCATAGGTAGGGGTTCCACCACTCAGAGAAACACCTTCATCGGTATACTTCCAGGCAATACCTTCCGGACCTCCTCCAATATGATGTACTGCATCCTCCGAAGCCATGAAGTCAAACAGTGCTACTACGATTTCCGGATATTTACAGGTAGAGGATACTACTCCAAGGCAGCCCTCAAAATATGTCTGGATACCACGTCCGGAATATCTGACTCCGTCAGGACCTGCTACAGGAGCTAAAATCTCCCAGTTCTGCCATTCACCGTCAACCCCCTGCCAGAACTCCGAATTCTCCATACCACCGCCCGCATAGACTGCTACCTTATTACCCTCTGAAGCATCTATGGTAGCTGAGAACTGGGTATTATCCTGAAGGAATGTCTGATTATCCAGAAGTCCTTCCTCAAAGAGCTTATGCATATAGCGAAGACCGTCTCTGTACTCATCCTTCATGACGGCATATTCTATTTTTCCATTATTCACAACCAGTCCACCGGCAACCGTAGGATTGGTGTTACTTAGGGGATTCACGCACTGGGTGAACGAGTTCATCATCCATACGGTAGGATCACTTGCCCAGCCACCAATATATCCGGTCATTGGAATCTCATCGTCAATACCATTGCCATTGGCATCATCTTCCTTTACCATCTTCAGGAAGTTGTAAAGCTCCTCCGTGGTCTCCGGATTCTTGCCGCCCAGGTATTTCTCGACCCATGGCTTGTAGATATACATACGATGCTGGTACATGCAATGGAAGCATTCATTCTCTCCTCCATAGGTATAAACATGTCCATCAGACATTGTTAAATCTGCTTTTCTCGTGGGACTTTCTTCATTCATGGTCGTCCAATTTTCCATTTCCCCCAGCATATCCTCGATCGGAAGAATCAATCCCTGCTGGCCATAGGATAACGTCTCTGCTTTCGACCATCCGGTACGCAGGAAGAAATCCGGCATGGAACCTGGATCTGTCATGATCAGATTAAGCTTCTGTGTCGCCTCATCACCGGTCAAATCATAAACATAATCCAGATGAATATTGGTCTGTTCTTCAATCCAGTCTGTAACCCAGTTATCCTGGTAGCTCGTCACACTCTGATCAGGATTATTAACAAAAACGGTAAGTGTCAGCTTTTCCTTCAGTGGGAACACCACGTCCTTCGCCGATTCAAATGCAAACGGATCCGACCCATCTGCTCCGTTATCAGCATTCTGGCTTTCGGCATCTGTGCTCTGCGCACTGTCATCCTGCTTCGTAGCTGAACCCGAGCCACAGCCTGTAAAAGCAGTTGCCATGAGTGTCAGTGCAGTTAAGACTGCCATTGACTTGTGTAACAATTGTTTTCTTTTCATTCTTTCTCTCCTTTATGATTGATTTTGATTTTATGTTAACGGATAACTCACTGGATATCCGGTATGACTGCTTTCCTGCTTACAGTCATTGATCATCCCTTGACGGAGCCGATCATAACCCCCTTTACGAAATACTTCTGCACAAATGGGTAAATAATCATTAATGGCAGTGTACTGACGATAATCGTACCATATTTCAGCATTTCTCCCAGGTACTGATTTTTCCGGATGGTTTCCGGATCTATACTGGTCTGGTTTAAGTTAATCTGGGATAACAGTAAAATTCTTCTTAATACCAGCTGCAGTGGATGAAGTTCCTGGGAATCCAGATAAATCATAGGCCAGAAATAAGAATTCCAAAGACCTACTATCGCCCACAGGGACAACACTGCAATAATCGGTGTAGACAGGGGAATTACGATTTTAATAAAAAACAGAAAATCCGCACATCCGTCCATCTCTGCTGCTTCCTGCAGCTCCTTGGGAATGGTATTTGCAAAATAGGTGCGGGCTACAATAACATTGTAAGCACTCACTGCTCCGGGAAGTACCACTGCCCAGATGGTATTCAGCATATGTAAGCTCTTTACCAGCAGATAAGTAGGAATCAGTCCTCCCGAGAACATCATGGTAAACAGGATAATCACCGTGAATACCTTCTTCCCCCGGAAATCACTACGGGAAAGAGGGTAAGCTGCAAACAATGTAAGAACCATACTGATGACTGTTCCGACGAGTGTATAAACAATCGAGTTCCAATATCCCGTCCATATACTCTTATACTTAAATACCGCACGATAGCTCTGTAAGGTAGGTTCTACCGGAAAAAGCTTCACCTTGCCACTCATCAATGCATCACCAGAGCTAAAGGAACAACTGATAATATAAATAAGAGGATATAGAACTATGATCAAAAACACAGCAAGCATGACATAATTAATGAAATAAACAACCCTGTCTTGTGTTAACTTTTTATGCTTCATCTTAACTCCTTTCACATTTCACGTACGATAGCTTTTACATGAAACCTGTCCCAGACAGTTTATTTGCAATTTTATTCGTTATGATGATCAGAACCAGACCTACCAGTGACTGGAACAGACCAATTGCGGTCGAATACGAAAAATCAGGAAATGAGGACACCAGTGACACTTTATAGGAATAGGTACTGATAACTTCTGACATTGCTACATTATTCTGATTCTGCATCGCCAGAATCTTTTCGTACCCGATATTCAGTGTACCTCCCATATTCAGAATCAGCATAATAACCGCCGTTGGAATGATCGCCGGAACATCCACATACCATATACGCTGCAGCAGTGTTGCGCCGTCAATAATCGCTGCCTCATGCTGCTCCTGATCCACACCTGCAAGAGCCGCCATGTAAATGATTGCTCCGAAGCCTATGCCCTGCCATACACCGGACCACACATACAGGGATGGAAACAAATCGGCATTTCCAAGTACATTCATATTAAATTTATTAAAAAGAAAGCTTCCTACAACACCTGTACGATTGTCAAAAATCATGTTGATGATGCCGACAAATACGATGGTTGAAATAAAATAGGGACAATAGCTTACCATCTGTACCGTTTTCTTAAACACAACATTCTTTGCATAGTTTAGTGACAGTGCAAGTATGATCGAACAAGGCATGCTTACCAGCATGGAATAAACGGAAAGCACAATCGTGTTGCGCAGGCACTCCTTAAAATTATAATTATTAAAAAATCGTATAAAATTTCGTAAGCCGTGATCGCCCGCCCAGGGACTGTTCCAGATTCCAAGACTTACCTTATAATCCTTAAACGCAAGTATTACTCCATACATAGGAGCATAGGCAAATATAAGTAACATAATAATAGGTGGTGCTATCATCACATATAACTGCCAGTGCGCACGGAAATATTGACCAAATGTCTTTTTATTTCCAATTTGTTTTTTTTTGATTTTTGTCTTTTCCGACATTTTCAATGATTCTCCTTTCTCTTTATGTCCTTTTCAAAAATCCTGTGATTTAATTTTCACATATTTAGATTCAAAAGTAAATATTCATCTCCTTTTTGAACTATTCATTTTTTATATGTCCGTTCCGACACCGAAAATACAAGGTTTTTCAATGATTACATGTCAATATTCATTTTTTCCAATGCCTTATCATTATTTTATTTTCATTCCAAAACGTTCCATTGGATCATATTCCCATCTGCATTAGATGGAAATAAAGAGTTCGCTTGCGAACTCTTCGCGCGAGCGGTGTTGCAAACGCAAAAAAAGAGACGGTCAAAGCCGTCTCAAAAACTGATTCAGGAAGTTCTTCCGTTCTCCACAAGATAAGCTGCTGCTGTAAAGTCTTTATCTGCCCTACCAAACTCTGCAATAATCCTGCTGTCCCTTAAAATATGATCTGGCAATTCAGCCGAGTTCCTAAATCTGTGAAAGATGATCAATCTCTTTCCTTCATACTCCCGGATTACCAGCTGCTGTCCTTCGGGATGATTATAACTTTCCGTACTGCATTCAATCCTCGTTGTCTTTCCGGATCTGATGACCTCTGCCGCCTTTCGGTAAAAGGAAATGGCCTCCTCCACGAGGGATAACTGTTGGGCTGTCAGATCATAAATATCACCACTTAAACACATTCTTCCCAAAAATGTGCTGGTCAGGGAATAGGTAAGGCGATCCGCATCATCCTTTGCCCTTAAAACAGCCCAGATCTGACTCTGTGCCGGTTGAATCACTCTGTGCATATTTGCTGCAATAACCGGTATTGCCAGTGTTTCATGCGCATCTGAAAAGCTTGCCTGACTGACCAGCTCCATCATGGAATACACCAGTCGGTGTCCACCACTTGAACAATTTTCTATCACAATATCCGGAATTTCTTCCTTTATCTTCCGGATAAACTGCTGGGTAGCCTTTACTTTGCGGTATAAAGCATCCCCAAGGCTGTCTGCTCCATCGCATCCCATTCCTATGGTATCATTATAATCAATCTTCAGATATCCAAACCCGCATTCCTTTAACGTTCCAATTACATCCCGGGTAAGCTGTTCGATCACCCATGGATCTTCCATATCCAGAAATCTTCTGCCGGATACCGTAAGCGGATAACCATCCTTGGACAATAAATGCTCCGTTTCGTGAAAATATCTGCTGTGAGGTCCTGCCACCTCCATTTCAAACCATAATCCCGGTATCATTCCCCTGGATCTGATATAATCTGCAGCCTCTTTTAATCCATTTGGGAATCTGTCTTTATTGATTTCCCAGTTTCCTACGCTACAGGCCCAGTCATTTGGCAGCCCATACCATCCCGAATCGATCACCAGGTATTTAACTCCCTGCCCTACCAGCCTGTCACTGAGCTTCTTAATGCTGTCTATGGTTGGATTCCCCCAGCTCGTACAGTACTCGTTAAACATAATTCCCATATCCGCATCCACAGGCGAAATATTAAGGCGCTGAGCCTTTATCAGCTTGTCGCACACATCCGCAAGGGAGTTTCCCCTTGCAATCAGTGCATCCGGTGTTGTAAAGCTTTCCCCGGGAAGCACTCTTTTCATCCATTGTCCGAAATCCCTGTCTGCAATTCCTCCCATTACATCCAGTTCCTGCACTTCCTTACAGGAAATTTCTATCTGCCATGATGATGCATGTCCCATAAGGATTCCTGTGAATTCTTCTGTTTCACAATCCTCCAGTGCCAGAAAAGGAAAATATTTTCTTACAGGCATGGATCCCACATTGCCGAATTTTTCGATTCTTCTGGCACAACCGTTCCAGGATTTTTCAAGATGCAGCTCCTCTATGGTTTCCGTCCGCAGCCTGCCTTCTGCACTCCAGAAGCTCTGAAGCCTGTGGATTTTGTCCGCCTTAATACCTTTTAAAGCAAATGAAGCAAGCATCTCCATAACTACTTCTTTTTCACTGTTATTTTTAAATTCTGTATATACTCTGGCGACCTGGTTCTCTTTTTCTTCAAAGACCCTGACCTCATACCCCCGCTCGTCTTTCCATAGCGTTACCTTTTTATTTTTTTCTTCCGAGGTTTTTATTTTTACCAGGTTTTCTGTTGTCTGACTTCCTGCCATGCTCATTCCGCAGGAAAATCCGCCCGCATACCCGTCTCCCATTAATTTGCATTCTGCAATAAATTCCATAATCTGCTCCTTTTCCTTACCGGAATCCGGTTCCTTTATCAGCTTTTCCGGTATTCCGATGTGCTGATGCCTGTCACTCTCTTGAATGCCCTGCAAAAAGAATTGGTAGATCCATAGCCAACCATCTCACTGATTTTATTGATGGTCAGATCCGTAGTTTTAAGAAAATCCTTTGCTTTCTCAATTCTGATGTTTTCAATGTAGGTGGATAGATTGATTCCATGAGTCTGCTTAAACAGGCTGGACAAATATGGCTGGCTGATGTCAAACTGATCCGCAAGCAAAGCAAGTGACAAATCCGGATCACCATATCTGGCATCTATATAGGAAATAATTCCATTGGCTATCATGTCCCCGTCCCGCATCTTTTTCTGCATATTCATAAACCTGCAGATATCCCTGAAAAGATTTAATGTAATTGTAATCTGGCTCAGTACCGGCATATTATTATTTTTTTCGAGCTGCACATAATATGCCGTATACTCGTCATCTTCCAGTTTGATGATTTCCAGCAGCCTGATCAGAATGATCTGGAGATCCGTAATCAGGACATGCTGCAGATAAACCGGCAAATCAGTTTCTATGAAAAATCTGGTGACAATCCCCTGCAGATAATCATGCAGACCATTCTCGTCTCCCGCAATCACAAAATGGGTAAGTTTGACCTGCATATCACTGGACGGATATCCGATGGAATGATTATTTCCTTTACTGTACCAGATAATATGCTCTTCATTTCTCTCCTCCTCATTGTAGCAAAGGTACGAAGCATTCTGATATGAATCAACGATTTTATCCGCCCTCTTCTCAATACTTCCACCATAGACAAAAACTTTCTGAGCCATGACAGCCGGCATTTCCAACTTGATGTAGGAAACCAGTTCATCTGACTTTACTTTTATCCCTTTCGGATCATCACCGGATTCATTCATAATCAGGGCAAACTGTCCTTCTCCCAGATCTGTATACAGACTGTCCGGTCTCTTTTTTTCAACCAGTTCCGCCAAAGATGCGGTAAATGTATTAAAAAATCTTTGCTCTGTCTCTTCCAGCGAATCGATCAGCATATGGAACCGGAACAGCAGAACGCAGAACACCCTTCCTTCCAAAGGCCATTTCAGGTAATCTGCCATTCCGGTAATCTCCTTTTCATTCTGAAAGTCAGAAAATAAAAGCCGGTTTACAAACGCTGTTTTCAGATATGGTTTCTGCATATTGATTGCATTTGACAAATCGGTATTGTTTTCAACCAGATCATTAACCGTATTAACAATACTGGAAATTACCGTATCGTGCCCTTCCAGATCTTCCGTTTTAATGGACATCTTATTCAGCATATCATTGATCGGTGTTGCATTCTTCTTGGATATATAATAACTCAGCACCACATCCGCAATTACCCCTACAATAATAAAAAGCACCAGCATACTGATGCAGTCCATCAGCCGGTCATTAATAATATTATTCGGCACCAGATAGGAATAGCGCAGTCCGGAAGCTTCTGACTTATAGGAGATCAACATATATTTGATACCCTGCAGCTTTACCTTTTTCTGGGCAAAACTTTGTTTTTCATCCAGTCCTTCTAAAAGTGTGATCAGTTCCTCATTATAATTACCAAGACCACTTTCATCCTTACAATATAAAAGATTCCCCGCAAAGTCCTGTATTGTCAGAATACTGTTTTTCTCCGGAACCGGCATATTGGAATCAATGACATCGTCATCTAAAAAAATATATACATAAGCTGTTTCCGCACCATCAAACACTGAAATCGGTCTGGTATAGGCAAGCAGCTTATCCACCGGTTTGCTTGTGCGCGTCTTATGCATATCATATTCCTGCAAGGGAAGAAATCCATAGTGCCTTCCTTCCCTTGCAAGCTCCGTCTTCCAGTTTTCGAAGCTCCCCACATCTTTCCTGCTCATATACAATGTGTAAAATTGCTCATAGGTATAAACAATCGATTTATTGATCACCACTTCTGAATTATCAAAGAAAATAAAATAGTTATACATTTCCTGATTATCATGGTACAGATCTGGCAGGGATGTCTGCAGTTCGTTTATTTTATATGTATTGGGATAGGCCATTACATCCGTCATATTCTTAAATTTATTCACTTCAGCCTTAGACACCAGACTGTCCGCCAGTCGAACTGTTTCAGAAGCCACTGCATCAAATCTTGCTGCCGCATGAACCAGGTCGTTTTTACGTGAAGAAATATCATCCTCATTTATCACAAAGAACATATAGGAATAATAGGTACAGCATATGATCATCGGAATCAGAAGCACAAAAAAGTACATGATAAAATAATGTTTAAAAACTCTGTCTTCTTTCCTTTTCTGCATATAAAGCATCCCCCATTCATTCTTGTCATCCAGCGATCAGCATCTGACAGGATTCCATTCCGTTTTCCCTGATGCGAGCATAATTTCGTCAGCGATGTTACCATAGCGAATCACCCTCTTCATCGGATTCCCTGCCTCGATCACACAGCGGTCAAGATGTCCGTCTTTCCATTCCATGGAAACGCTTCCGCCCCCTGCAATTCTCAGACCTTTTACGCTTCCATCCTTCCATGCCCCGGGCAGAGCTGGCAGTAGTCTGACCGATTCCTCGTCCGACTGCAGAAGCATCTCTACAATACCGGATACCACGCCAAAGTTCCCGTCAATCTGAAATGGTGGGTGCCGGTCAAACAAATTAGAATATGTTGATTGTTCCAGCATTAATTCTATATTACGATAAGCAGCCTCTCCATCGTGCAGTCTTGCATAGAAATTAATAATCCATGCCCTGCTCCATCCCGTGTGTCCGCCACCTAAGCGAAGCCGCATCTCCAGAGTCTTTTTTGCTGCCTCGGCAAGTTCCGGGGTTTTATCCACAGATATCTGACGGGACGGATATAGTCCGTACAGATGAGAGATATGTCTGTGTCCCGGCTCACATTCCTCATACTCTTCCATCCATTCCTTAATTCTCCCATCACTTCCAATCTGTGTCGGGGATAACTTCCCACAGGCATCCACGATCTTGTCGATGAATTCCCCGCAATTTTCCATAACTCCCATTTCCTTCAGATGTACGGAAAAATCAGTTTCTTCCAGAATTTCTCCTGCTTTTATACACTGGCTGAACAGATCCCTAAGGATCTGGTTATCCATTGTCACCCCATAACTGACCGCACCCTTCTGTCCGTTCGGCAATCGATAGGTATTTTCGGGAGATACAGACGGGCACATCACCAGAACTCCGTCTTTTTCAACCAGAAAGTCCAGATAAAACAATGCTGCCTCCAGCATGACAGGGAAAATCTTTTTCAGGAACTCACGGTCACCGGTATATTCATAATGGGTCCAGAAATGTGTACACAGCCATGCAGGTCCCATCATCCAGTAAGTTGCCGGAATATAGATATCCTGCGGAGCGGTATCTCCGAAAGCATCCGTATTATGGTGCATCGTCCACCCTCTGCAGCCATACATTTTCCTGGCAGTCTCCCTGCCGTTCTTTACAAGAGTCGGGATGAAATCAAGCAGGGCTTCATGGCATTCGGACAGCCCGCATACCTCTGCCGGCCAGTAATTCATCTCCGCATTAATATTCACTGTATATTTAGAATCCCACGGTGGAAGATACTCCTTGTTCCAGATTCCCTGCAGATTGGCCGGAAGACCTCCTTTCCTGCTGCTTGCAATCAGCAGATATCTTCCATAATCAAACAGTAACTTTGACAGTCCGGCATCCCCACCGACTGATCCCTTCAATCTTTCATCTGTCGGAATCGCATCCTTTTCCTCTCCTCCAAGCTGCAGGGATACTCTGTGATAAAGAGCCTGATAATCTGCAATATGTCTTTTCTTTACTTCCTCATAGTCCTTCGCACATGCCTCAAGCAGAATTGCTTCTGCTTTTTTTGTCAGATTCTCCCAAATCTGCTCTCCGGAACCATGCGTAGCTGTTCCATTCCTGATATCCTGAAAATCCGTGCAGGCTGTCAGATACAGTATAACCTCATCTGCTCCCTCCACGCAAAGATGTTCTCCCATTGCGAATACTCTTCCACCCTTTGCAACCGCTTTTAAAACTGTTGTAAAGTGTGTGCCGCCTTCTCCCAGACCCCCGTACAGAAAGACTGTATCCCGGGAAAGTCTCCCGACTCCATCTAGGAACCGGTCTCTCTCCAATCTCGCCCGCAGACTGATCATGCCCGCTGCATCTGCTGCAAACCGGATCACCATACAATCTTCCGGTTTCGAGACAAACACTTCCCGTTCATAGCGCACATCTCCCTGTAAAAAGGAAACTCTGCATATGGCTTGCTCCAGATCCAGTTCACGGACAAACTCCTTACATTCCTGTTCTGTATCCAGATCCGATATCAGATATAAATCTCCCAGTGTCTGATATGTCCGCTGTGTACTGGGACATCCGGAAAGTGCCGTCGGCATCAGTTTTTCCGCCTGTTCAATCTCTCCGCCAAATATCAGTTCCCTGATTTTTTCAAGATTTCCTAAAGCATCCGGATTATTCCGGTTCAGCGGCTTTCCATACCATATGCTTTCCTCATTTAACTGTATTCTCTCATAATCCGTTCTGCCGAATACCATTCCTCCCAGCCGTCCGTTTCCAACCGGAAGTGCTTCCTCCCACTCCCAGAACCCGGCTGGCTGCCGATACCACAATCTGCTCATCATCGCCTACCTCCTATCGCCTACATGTTATTTCTATATCATTAGTTCATATTCTGCTCCAATAACAGCCTCAAAAGAAAAATCTCCTCTCTCAGAAAAGCAAGGTAAAAAACAAAACAAAGAAAAAAATACTGTACACCAGTTTGATCATCGGCAGGATCTTCAGTGACAGATGGGACGCCGACATCACGGATTTCCCCCTGGATACCAGTACCGTCAGCAGAACCATCGGCACACACATTGCAATCAGATAGATTACCAGGTTTCCTGCCAATTCCGGGTTAAATCCGGCATTTTGCTCCACCATATAAAGAAGAGAGGCCAGATAAACCTGTCCCGTGCACAGGAACTCTCCTGCGGAAATCACAATTCCCAGAAGAAATAAGGCCGGATACCAGAATTGCCCCGGTATCCTCGTAAGCCTGTTAATCATTTTGTGATTCCACTTCCGGAAGCGTTCCGGGAGCTGAAATCTTGTCCTGCCATACTCCTTTTTCAGGACATGGATAAAATCGATCAGATAAAACACACCAAAGATAAAAGCCAGTACTGCAAAGAAAAGTTCAAGTCCCTTCTGTACCGTCCGGAACAGGGTATTCTCAATCACGCCAAAAAGTGTTCCGATCGTAAATCCCAAAAGCAGATAGGTAAGAAATTTTCCTGCCAGATAGGTGAAACTTCCCCCGTAAAAGCTGCGTTTCGACATGAGAAGTATGGACAGAACCATCAACAGCATTGAAATCCCGCATGGGTTTAAGCCATTAAAAAATCCCGTGACCGCCAGCCGGCTCTTTGAAATTTTAACGCTTTCTTTCTCTCCGGCAAGCTCTTCTATTATGTCCTTCCAGGATCCCTGTGCTTCTCCGCTTTCCAGCATTCCAACCGTACCGTTCACAATCTTCTCCGCTCCGGACAGATAACTGCTCCTGGAAAAAAGAAGCGGAACCTGTTGTCCGCTCTCCGGTACACCATATATCTTCATAAGTCTGCGAAGTATAACCGCATTTTCTTCATCCAGGATATTGTAGATCAACAGATGAAAGCTTTTATCCGACAGGCTTCCCTGCAAATACTGATCTGCCTTCTGACAGCTCTCGCAGGCTCCTGTTACAAACAAAACCAGTGTCGTATCCTCTTCACCGATCTCACTGACCTCGCGGTAAAATGCCGTATCTTTTTCCTGTTCACTTTCCATGTCTCCGTCAGTTTCTACCCCGGAACCGGATGCGGTCTTCCTGTCCTCTTCTGCCATACCGGTCTCAAGGTAGTTCACCACAGCTTCGCTGATCTCCTGATAGCTTCCCTGATATGCCATCCCATCGACGACCGCCACCGGCAGATCCGTCAGTGTGATCCCAAGTCCATATTTTCCAACCGTTTTTTCAAAATGGGATGCACCACTTTCTTTATAGACGTTATAAACGGTATAATCCTGATTTTCAATCCCCGCTTTGGCAAAACGGTCTGCTATTTCCTGACGGAATTTTTCCTCCTCATGACAGCTCTCGCAGGGAGCAAGAACAAACAGCTCTATCGGTTCTTTCTCTGCCTCCCGCACGTTTTTAACCGGGTCTCCGGTTCTGCGCGCTGCGTTATAAGCGATTCCTGTCACGACAAGCATCAGGACAGCCAGCATGACAATGAGGTATCTTTTCCAGAGGGAAGACCTCTTTGTTCCACGATCCGATTCTTCAGGCTTCCGATTTTTGATCCACATCGTTCTTCCCTCCCTTATCATCATCTGGCGATTCTCTAAGTGTGATATTTATAGATATCAAATTCAGTATTACACATATACATATAAAAGTAAATCTTCACTTATACTTTGAAATTATTCATTTATTACCGTTTCGAGTACGATATTCATTTTTATCCGGCAATATTCATAATTTCATATGTTTTACAGAAGCATTCTGATTTCTGTACGGAAGCTGCCAAGCTGCGCATTCTCTATCACAAGTTCTGCGCTTCCCTGTTCATAGCCGCTCCGGATCACAGCCGTGGCTCTTCCCCTGAAGGAATATGTTTCAGGCTGTGTATAGTTGTCCTCAGTCACAGGATTGGCGCTTCCAAAGCCGGAAAGCTCTCCCACTCCTGATAAAACTGCCTTCAGAGGAATCTGCGCATCCGTTACCAGCAGACCATTCTGATCCAGAATCTCAATCTGTACAAAAACCACATCATGTCCATCCGCACGAAGCTCCTTCTTCTCCGGTATCAGACGGATTTCTGCCGGTTCTCCGGTTGTTGCCAGCCGGTCCCTGCTGACTTCCATTCCGTCCGTATAGCTTACCGCTTCGAGTACACCCTTTTCATAAGGAAGCACAAACCGGACTGAATTCGGCAAATTTCCATCTTTCTGAACCTCCTTTTTCCCAACAGACACTCCATTCAACAGCAGTTCCACTTCCTCTGCGCCTGAAAAAGCTATAACCTCGACCGGTTTTCCTTCAAAGCCTGTATAATTCCAGCATTTACGTGCATCCGTAAACCCCCACATACTGATCACTTCTGCCTTACCATAATTCTGCGGCTGCATAGAATACAGATATGTCTTTTCACTTCCCCATACCACACTGCGGTAATCTCCCTGGGGCTTCCGGATACCTGTTATATCAAAATCGGCATCATTGGCAAGCCGCCACGGATAATAGGTTGTGGAAGATGGCATAACAGCCCACGGCCCTTTTTTGGCAAGCGGATCCGTCTCCTCTACAAACAGGGATTTTCCGATTCCGGCTTCTCCGATATAATCCCATGCTGTCCAGGTAAATTCTCCGATCACATAAGGAAGCTTTTCTACTACCGGCCATCGGAATCCAATTTCCCTCGGAAAATTTTCAGACCCCAGAATGACACGTTCCGGGTAAAGCTCATGATCCCGTTCATAGAGATCCTCCATGTAGTTGTAGCCTACCACATCCAGACCATTGGTAAAGGCCTCGGTCTGTTTTTCCCAGAAATCTGCTTCCTTTTCCGTGGCTGCATTTTGTGTCTGATCCTGCCCCTTTGCCATGGCATCGTCCAATCCGCTCCAGAAGGAGCAGATTCCATTGCTGACCGGTCTTGTCGGGTCTAAGGTCCTGATACACTCTGCAAGCTTTGTGGCAGTGGAATAGCCCTGATTCAGTCCACCTCTTTCCGGTATTTCATTTCCTGTAGACCACATGATAACCGATGGATGAACCCGGTCTCTTTTGATAAACGCGGTCAGATCCTTCTCCCACAGAGCTGCAAAATACTGGCTGTAATCGCCGGTACGTTTCGCCATTCCCCATGCATCAAAAGCCTCGTCAAAAATATACATTCCCAGTCTGTCACAGGCCTCCACAAGTGCTCCGGATGGAGGATTGTGTGCGGTTCTGACTGCATTGAAGCCGGTTTCCTTAAGCTTCCTTATCTTTCTTTCCTCACACTCATATAAACTGACTGCTCCCAGCAGGCCATTGTCATGATGAACACAGCCTCCCTTAAGCTTGACAGGCTTTCCGTTGATCCTAAGTCCCCTTACGGAGTCAACCGTGATGGTCCGTATTCCAAACAGTGTCTGTGCTTCATCCACAGTCTGTATCGGAACCGGATTGCTATGGGTACGGAAAACACTCTGATCTGTTACGGTTGCCTTTACGATATACAAATTGGGATTTTCCGCATCCCAGAGTACCGGATCCGAAAGATGAATGGAAATTCTGGCTGTTTCCCGGTTATTCTTTCCAACTTCAATCATGCGCCTCGCTTCCGCCACAGCTTTTTCCTCCGGCTCACCTTCCTTCCACAATTCCACCTTTACTTCCACCATATGGTTCTCCAGTGTCTCATTTCCGATCTCCACCTGTGCCTCCAGAAAGGCAATCTGATCCGTAACTTCCCTGGTAACCACGTTAATTCCATCCGGCAGGATAAATACTCTCGGACTGTGGCACAGGGTCACTCCCCGGAACAGACCGGAACCGGTGTACCATCTTGAACTGGGCTGCACGCCGGTATTTACGTTAATCGTAATTCTGTTCTCTTCACCAAAGGTCACATAATCCGTCAAATCAACATAAAAAGGAGAATAGCCATAATGATGTTCCCCCACCTTACAGCCGTTCACATCAATAGAGGTATGCATCATTACCCCATCAAACTGCAGTCCTACCAGATCCTTTTCCCATTCCCTGGGAATCATCACATATCTGGTATAATTGCAGGTATCCCCCGGATAATAACCGGAATCATGCTGAGCCTGTGCCTCCTTCGTCACATCAAGGTGAATCATTCCGTCATGCGGAAGATTCACAAGTTCTCCCGGATCCCACTGCAGCATGCCCACAGAGTCCAGCATTCCTCGTCTGAAACACCATTTTTCATCTAAATTGATACGTTGCATTCTTTTTCCTCCTCTTCTGATCTTACATGATCAAATGATTTTTTTATCGCTTCAGAAGCAAAAGCTTCCGCTTGTACAGAATCGTTACTCTTTCTCTACCATATATACCTTCCGGATCTGATAAATCCTGTCTATATTGCTCCACTGGGATTCCGGTGTCATCACCTCTGTGCTGAGAGTCCTGTCTGCTTCCTTCCAGGTCAGTCTGGTAAGACGATATTTTCCCTCTTCATAGTCATACCCCTCACCCTCATCCTCGTAGAAGTCGAAGCAGCCATCCCGGCCGGTATAAACCGTAACGCAGCAATTACCGTCAAGCTCCTTTGTGGAACCGGCAAAGTCTGTCTTCAGGAGGATCCCTCCTTCTTTGACAAATAATGGTATTCGGTCAATAGATGCACAGACTTCAATCCACTGTCCCCCTTCGTAATAGGTATTGGTCCAGTAATCATACCAGCCGTGTGCCTCCGGCAGATATACCCTTCTTGTTTTAACGGTATCCGTAAGCTCTGCCGAATTTTCTCCATAATACATAGGTTCTGTGACCGGACAAACCATCAGTTCTTCTCCGAACAAATACTGATCCATAATATGAAAAACTGCTGTTTCTTCCGGATAGGCAAAAGCAAGCAGCTTCATCATGGAGCGATCCTTCAACCAGCACAGGCCTGCACAGGAATAAATATAAGGCATCAGTGTATATCTCAGATGATTCATTTGTACAAGAGCATCATAAAAAGGGATTTCTGTATTTTCAAAATGCCAAAGTTCTCTTCTGCAGTCTGTTCCATGCCCGCGGAATACCGGAAGGAAGCATGCCCATTGATACCATCTCACGAACAATTCACGATATCCCAGATCCTCTGTTCCCGCATCATAATGTCCCTTCCAAAACCAAAAGTTCCCATTCTTTACGAAAAATGCACCTATATCCACTGTCCAGAACGGCAGACCACTGGCACTGAAATGTAAGCCTGCTGCAATCTGTTTTCGGAGTGTCTCCCATGAAGCTTCTATGTCTCCTGACCAGAGGACTGTTCCAAAACGCTGCTGCCCGGTCCATGCACTTCTGGTAAGATTAAAAACTCTTTTCTCATTATCCTGCTCCCCTCTTTGTCCCTCGTAAATTCCCTGTGCATGATATAACGCATAGGCATTTGTTTTTTCTGCGGGAAGATGGTTTTCCGTTGTTTCACAGTACTCGGCATACATTTTCGCCGGTTCTGTTCTTTCCACATGATTCCATTCCGGAGTAAACGGTTCACTGCTGTCACACCACCATGCATCAACCCCGTGCGCATACAGTCCTCTTTTTACCTGCTCCCAATACAGCTGTCTTCCTTCTGCGGATAAGGCGTTATAAATGCTGCATCCCGGCAAAAGAAGCTGTCTTTCCGCAAATTCTTTATAATTCTCTGTCTCCTGATCCATGTTAGGCCATATGGACAGCATAAAATGCACCTGCGCCTCATGAAGCTGTTCCATCATATCGTCCGGATCCGGAAAGCGTGTTTCATCAAAGGTTTTCTGTCCCCAAAGATTTCCCTTCCACGAGCACCAGTCGAGAACAATTCCATCTAGGCCAATATTACGCTCACGATACTCCTTTACCGTATCCAGGATTTCTTTCCGGGTTTCATATCGTTCCTGAGACTGTATATATCCATATGCCCATCTTGGTAAAATTGTGGCTTTTCCGGTTAAGCTCCGATATTGTGCAATTACTCCATCCATGGTCTCACCATTGATAAAATAGAAATCCATTTCCGGATCTGCCTCAGTGTAAATATAAGAACCATATAACGTATCACTGAAAATCAATGGACTATAGGTGTCCACCAGTATCCCATATCCTAATGTAGAAACAAGCATCGGTATGGCTATCTTCCGGTTTGCCTGATGCAGGTACAGTGTCTGTCCGCGCAGGGAGGCAAATCCCTCCTCATGCTGTCCAAGTCCATATAAGGCTTCGTTTTCGGCCCATTCCAGATACATTCTTGTATGATAGCTTTTGCCAAGCGGTACTTTGGCAGCTTCCATAACTACCTCTTTATCCCCATCCGGTGTATGTACCTTCTCGATCCTGCTGCTTTGTGCTTCCAATCTGTAAACCGTAAATTCCTCCAGATTTTTACTTTCCCGTTCCCGCTCCTTTAACAGCTTCTTTCCATGACTGTCAAAATAGCTGTAAGAAGCTGTCTTTTTATTAACAACAAGCGTAAGTCTTCTCATTTTCAGCCATATTTCCGTATCCGTTTCCATATAATCCCAATCCGGGAATACGGTTCTTAACAGCACTCCGGACTTTTCTGTATTGCTGAACTCTTCCCGTTGTGTATATGTCACCCTTATAACAGCGTCATTTTTCGGCTCTATTCTATGAATTCCAGCTTCAGAATAAAGATAAAGGGAGTTCTCTTTTCTTTCGGCTTTTTCAATTGCCCTGCTTTTCCCTTTCACGACATTCAGCATATCTTTTCCTCCATCGGGTAACATAACCCTTTCTTCATATTTTGAAAAACGACTCATCGTATTACGGATTCTAAGCTCTCACGATACTATTATAGTTCATCCGTTTTAGATTATTAGTATTACATCTGCCATTTTTCACAAAAATATGTCGTGTTATTGTAACTTTATCCGTTGTAGCAAAAGAAGTTCCTTATACTTTCAGGAAATCTTAGAACACAGTCTTTTCTTAAACAATTCTGGATTTATGATATAGTTTCCAGATAACATTTTCCCAGACATATTTCTCCATCCGCCTGCTTCACCACAGTGAACTCTGCCAGTCCTCCGGTCTGACATTCTTCTTTTGTCTGCGCGGAGATCAAATTGCCGAGAGAATAATAAATCAGCATTTTGTGTTGTGGCAGATCCTTTTTCCATCCGACAGAATCTGCCTCATATGCCGTTCCATCCTTTTCAACAATCTCCCACTTCTGCACGACATGAGGATGCGTTCCGATCACTGCATCGACTCCCTCCCAGTAAAAGAAGTCCCTGTAATATTCCTGCTGCTCGTCAATTTCTGTTTCATACTCCGTTCCCCAGTGCACAAACACCATTACAACATCTGCCCGGCTCTTTGCATAGGAAAGCTGCCGGTGCATACGTTCTTCATCTCCAAGCTTTTCTACCAGATGAGGATAGCCTTCCGGCTCCGGCATGCCGTTTGTCCCATAGGTGTACCCGACAAAGGCAAAGCGGATTCCATTGATTTCCATGAATTTTACGGCAGCCTCCGAAGCTTCACTATAGCTTTTCGCAGACTGCGCTCCCACATAGGAAATTCCCTTTTCATCCCAGAAAGCCGTCGTCGTATTGATCCCGTAAATTCCCTGATCCAGTGCATGATTATTGGCAAGGGTAATGAGATTGAATCCGGCCCTTTCCATGGCATCCCCTACTTCTGTCGGTGTTTCAAAGCGGGGATAGCCGCTGACTCTCTTCGGGTCTGTCACAAAAATTGTCTCCTGATTTACGGCTGCCAGATCTGCATTCTGAAGCTTATCCCGGACAGAGTCATAAAAGGAATCGTACAAATTCTCTGCTGTCACTTCTCCGGCTCTTTGCTTCTTCTGTTCTGCTGCGAGCAGACTTAGGTGGATCAGATTATCACCTGCACAGACCACCTGAGCCTGCTGCTCCTTTGACTCTCCTGCATATTTAAGTCCAAAGTCCTTCCAAATCCAGCAGGTACTTGTACCATCCTCAGCAATACGGTCTTTCCCGGTATAAATGTCAGGCTCAGGCCCAGCTCCTGCCCCGTTATTTTGTAAATCCCGACCGGTTTTTAGATCCTTCAGACGATATCGGGTGAGAATCAAACTGTTTTTCCTGCCCCGGGCAATTGACCCAATCTCTTTCCCAAGTGAAGAAGACATCCACACCGGTCTCATCACATCTGTACTGATATTGCGTTCTCTGTCTTTTCCTTCTTCTGCTTCTTTTTCTATAATTTTGTCTGCTTCTTCATCCTGGGCTTTTACATATTCATTATTCTGTTCCGGATACTCCTGCAGCCGGTAAATGAAGATATGCTGCTCCAGACGGATGTCATTCTTTTTCTCCCAGACGGGAAGATGCCTGCCATAGCTCCCATGCTTCCAGATAAGCAGTACCAGCTCTTCCTGCTGATCCCTGTCAATATCCATTACCAGAACATCCTGCACCTGCCAGTCCGCCGGAGTTTTCCATATGTGCTCCGATTGATCTCTTTTCATAAATCGATGACGGTCTCCGGCATCCTCCATATCCGTTTTCACCACCCGGAGTGTCCGGTTTTTCAAAATCACCTCACAGCCTTCATAAAAGAACTCCTTTTCGTTCCAGGTAATCCAATGCGGCAGAAAAGCTCCATACCACCACAAGGTGAAAACAGCAGTGATGCTTACCACCACTGCTATTCCACCTGCTATAATCCATTTTGTATGCCGGACTGCCTTATCCGTCCCAGGAGTACCGGTAGCTCTTCGTCCAGGACGGCTGTTCCACTTTATTGTCATACTCATACTCCATATCGTCATTCAGTTCCATGCCGATCATCTGTCTCCATTCGGAGTCTGTCATCCGGCTGTCAATCGGTACCGTAAATTCATAATAACTGAATGTACCGCCTACTGCAAGCCGCAGCTTTCCATCCACCGGCACAACCACAGAAATTCTGGAAACTCCACCAATGGCTTCTTCCAGAATTGTGCCGGGAGTTTGACACATTGAAATTCAAAAAAGTACCGCAAAGCCTTGAAACAGGCTTATTTTTTTGTCAAATTTTTATTTTTATTATATAGTAATATTTAGTGATGTATGATATAATAGTGACAGAGGTGATTATTGTGCGTATAACAACATCAAAATCAAAAAATTCCGAGTCCTTTTACATCACTCAGTCCTATACAAATGCCAATGGGAAAAGTACTTCAAAAACCATCCGAAAATTAGGTACGTTAGCTGAATTATCAGCGCAGCTCCACACAGATCGTGATGGAGTTGTTGAATGGGCTAATGAACAGGCGCGTCTTGAGACTCTGAAATATAAAAGTGAAAAAGAGGATGCTACTGTTATGATTCCGTTTCATTCCAACAGACTTATGGACTATCATAAACAGAAACTTTTTTCTAGTGGATATCTTTTCCTTCAATCAATTTATTATGGGCTTAAACTCGATTCTGTCTGCAGAAAAATCAAAAGCCGACATAAATTCGAGTATGATCTTAATGCGATTTTATTCAATCAGAAGTTTATAAAAACAGCTTTTTCCTTGGTGACAGAATGGATCGAATCCTTTATTATGATTGCACAAACTACTACTTTGAAATCGAACAGGAAGATGGGGATAAAAAATACGGAAAAAGCAAGGAACACCGTCCGAATCCCATTATTCAAATGGGACTTTTTACAGATGGTGACGGAATACCGCTGGCTTTCTCACTTTTTCCCGGAAACCAAAATGAGCAGAAATCCTTAAAACCTTTAGAAACAAAGATTCTCCAGCAATTCGGCTGTGATAAGTTTATCTATTGCAGTGATGCCGGGCTTGCTTCTGAGGATAACCGTGTCCTTAATCACATGGGACAACGGGCATTTATTGTCACTCAGTCCATCAAAAAGCTGCCTGCTGAAGACCGGGCATG